>Ga0078972_1000635_pt1 | contig 144029 bp, 135 predicted proteins | sample YelNatPaOPGAMG01_FD_67568 | JGI IMG/M metagenome (GOLD analysis project Ga0078972, IMG submission 67568) | Hot spring thermophilic microbial communities from Obsidian Pool, Yellowstone National Park, USA - OP-RAMG-01 (SPADES assembly) (version 2) | ecosystem: Environmental > Aquatic > Thermal... | reverse complement strand
ACCGTATCGTCCGCCAGAAAGCCCGCGTTCAAGGTGCAATGGGATCGATCGTCGAGTGGCAATCCCTGAAAATGCAGGAATATCGTTACGAGATCTTGGTTTTGGTTACACGTCTTATGGCAATTTTTGGCGTCCGCCGTCCAATGCGCTTTGAGCCACCACCTCCCGCTGGGGATTATGTAGAAGTCGTGCATTCCGCTGAGGCGAATGTGGATACGATCCTGCGCAAGTATTTGGAGGATTTTCCAAACCCTGGTGAAAAACAAATTGGGGGCGCAGCACGTCCGTAAAAGTACAAAAGCTGGCTTATTATAGCCAGCTTTTGCTTTATTTGATACCTTTTCTGCCTTTTGGTAAGGATCGCTTGTCGCGACGGTAGTAATCACCAGGTTAGCCGGCTGTCATTGCGATGGAGCGTTCGTTGCGACAGAAGCAATCTCCACCCCGGCCAGGAGATGGCTTCGCTTTGCTCGCCATGACCGCAACCAGAAGGAGATAGCTTCGCTTTGCTCACCATGACCACCACCAGAATAAGATGACTTGCTCACTGCACCGCTCAACCAGCAGATTGCGGCGAGTTAGATAGCGTTCACCGCGCATCGAAACCAAAACTCTATAAAAAATCTTGGTTATCTTGTAAAACCTATCTATATTTATAAGATTAGCAAGCAGCGCTTGTTGTGAACGAAGCCAGCGTGAGGATTAATTTTATTTTCGTTCCTCATAATTTATGGTAATATACAATTAATTTCAATTATTCCTTAAAAAGGATAACACCATGAATGAAACCACATCATCGCCATCCCCTGCACCAATTGGGACGACCTCCGCTGATGATCTGACCAGCCAGCTGCGCCAGGATTATGAGCAATTACAAGATTTATTTGCCATTCAACCAGTTATTATCCAACGATTTTTAGAAAATCAAGCTGCATCGCTTGCCGACGCTGTTGTTCAAAATGCTTCGCAAGTGCGTTTTAATTTACCGGATCGAGTCATTTGCGATGCATCTCCTGGTCATCACGGACGGGCAACGCCAATCCCAGCGAACATGCGTGAGCAAATGGCGGGCGGATTGATGGATCGGCTGATGCGGGTGGATTTGCGCACAGCTTTACGACAAAGATTAGCGGAATTGGAACAATCCGAATTTGTCTCCGTGGCTGTTGCTGCACGTTTGCTTCGTCATACAACCGCTTACTACATGGTGCACAATATGCTCCCAGCTGGTCGAACAGTAAACTATCGTCCCGCCGAGGGAGAGGAAATCCCGACTATTCCCGTTGTAGAAGAAAGCGAAGCGGAGTCGGCGATTACGGCTACAACGGATGCAATTGTTGAAGAAAGCGAAAAAGAAACCCGGCGGGGTGAACTGCTCGTGCCCTATGTGCCTTATGCACGGCGTTTCTTTCTGCCGCAATGGGTAGCGTTCGACGACAAAGGCAATTTGTTGTTGTCCAGCGTCAATGAAGCAGAAGCAAGTATCGCCTCTATGCAGCGTTATTTGAGCGTTCTCCATTATGCTGTGTCGTTATCCCCCTGTATCGTTGTCGATAAAGTGTATCAACAAAAACGGTATGGAATGTTGGGCCAATTGGTGAATCAAGGGCGGGCGTTAGCGCTTTATCATACCAAAGAAATTATTCAAACCATCAAACGCCGGGCAGCCTCACAAGACCTTAACCGGGGCCTGAGCATTAGCCTGCCCTATTTTGATGACCAAGATTTGGTGATGAGGACACGCGATTTCGTCGTGATTCCAGCCGGGCGGATTATGTTTGTACCCGCATTTGTGGTACGGGCTGCCCGGGAAGAAGCAGTGAAAATTGCTCAAGACACTCGTCTGAGTCATTCAACCCGCAAGCATTTATTAATTCAATTGCGTATGCTGGAAAAAGCATTTGAGTCGCCGGATGATTGAGCGGATTTTATCTTAAACCTCTTGCAATTGAAAGGTAGCCAATATGTTATTCTCCATTGCCCTTCTTATCGTCATTTTCTCCATTTCGTTTAAATTCGCGCCGCGCGAGAAACAGGAAGATGTGCATGTCCATGGCGCTGGCCAGGTTGGGATGCTGGCAGCACTCGCCCTTTTTGGAGTGGATTATTTCACTTCTTATTACTATGCCACCGGTGAGTTGATGAGCGCATTGCACCCTTATGGTTTGCAGCGCTACGCCTATGTTGCCGTAGCTGTGATCGCCCTGGCAAATTTTGTCTTCGGTGCGTTATATATGTTCTCATTAGGGGTTTTCAATGAAGGGGGAGGATCGTTCACAGCAGCCATGCGTTATTTAGGACCTTCGCTCAGCTTGATTGTCGCCGTTGTGCTTATCCAAGACTATGTGTTGACCATTGTCGTCTCAACTTTATCTGGCAGCGACCAGTTGCTATCCATCATCGGTGGTTACAGTGTGCATTGGTTTTGGCACTTTATGATTGGCGCCAGCTTGGCAATGGTTACCTGGTATTTGACCATCCGTGGACGTGGCGAATCTGCCCAGGTAGTCTTTACCCTGTTAGGTATTTTTGGCGGGTTGACGGTCACGATGCTAATTGGGTTGATTTTTGCTTCAACGCATGGCGTTCCACCGGTTCCGAGCCAGCCCGCCATCCCTGTCACGGTAACCCAGGCGCTTTACCATTTACTAACGGCATCCATGAAAGGAATGGTTGCTTTGAGTGGTTTGGAAGCGATGTCTAATGGTATTCAATTTGTGATTGACGAGGATTACGCGTTGATTAAATGGGGAAAAAAGAATCTGCCGCGCTTGAACTGGTTGTGGAATTTCTATAGCGGAAAAGCCGGCATCGGCCGAACCGTGCAAACCGCATTCCTTTTCTATGGTGGTTTAACCACTTTCTTCTTGACCTTTTTCTCCTTGCGCTTCAATGTTTTTGATGGCACATTGGGAAGAACATTAGTTGGCAATTTGGCGTATATTGGTTTTACGCAATTGCCCGGTGGCACTATTCTCTACTGGTTTTATCAATTCCTGGCAGTTGCTTTGCTTTCGGCAGCCTCTATGACCGCCTATCAGGATTTGCAGTCGATGACCTGGCGTAACGTTGCCATTGGGGAAATACCGGAGATCGTTGTCTACCGCAATCCGAAAGGCACATTCACCCGCCCGGTAACGGCGGCAGTGATTGCAGCAATCATCATTCAACTTCTCGTGCGCGGGAATACTGGTTTAGCGGTACCGTATTATGGAGTGGGCGTATTCTTGCCGATCACGGCTATGGGATTAGCAATGCGTAAGCATATTTTGCTCAACTTCAGCGGTCGGGCACGGCGCTTGGGTGTCCTGGGAACCAATATTTCCATTGCCCTCTCTACCACTGTCTTCGCCGGGCAAATCATTGGGAAATGGGAAGAGGGTGGCTGGGTTGTATTAATTTCCTTGAGCGTCTTAATCCTTATGGCGCATGCAATCCTCATTTCTCCAATTGGTTATCGCAATCCCGATCAAGTGTACCGGATTGTCAGGGTGAAATCGCGCATCCAAGGGCCGATGGGCGCAATCGTGGAATGGCAATCCCTGAAAGTTCAGGAATATCGCTATCAAATATTAGTGGCAATCGCCCGTTTTTGGGAATTATTCGGTGTTCGCCGTCCGATACGTTTCGAACCGCCACCTCCGGCTGGTGATTATGAAGAAGCGGTTAACGCCGGTCATGCTTCGGAAACCTATTTGACTCCCTATCTCAATTCCGAGCAGACACCCAAAAACACCAAGCCAACGACCCCTGTGGAGAAACCGGCTGCAAATAACAAATGATTTCCACCCCGATCTATAGTTTACGCGTTTCGGAGGTTTACCGCGCTCTGGAAACCTCCCCCAAGGGTTTAACCGCGGAGGAGGTTGCGGAGCGCTTATCGCTATATGGGCCTAACGTGCTCAGTGAACCGCCGGCACCACCCTGGTGGCGTAAAGTGATTATGCAATTTATTCATCCGATGGCGGTTTTACTATGGACTTCGGGTTTAATCGCCATCCTCATTAATGAGATTGTGCTAGGGTTTGTCATCTGGGTGGTGGTGATCGTGAATGCCATTTTTTCATTTTGGCGGGAACATCGCGCCAGCCAGGCCGTGCAGGCGCTCAAAAGCCTTCTCCCCGCTTATGCAAGAGTATTAAGAGACGGGGTTGAAGTTCAAATTCCAGCCAGTGAAATTGTACCGGGCGATATCCTCATCTTAGCCGAAGGCGATAATATCTCTGCGGATGCGCGTGTGGTGGAAGAATATGGTCTGCGAACCAATAATACCACCCTGACAGGCGAAGCAATTCCAGCCCGCAGGACCGCTGATCCATCCATCCGAGAGGGGATCAGCGATTTAGAGCGACCCAACCTGGTTTTTGCTGGGACTTCTGTGGTTTCAGGCACAGCCAAGGCGGTTGTCTATGCCACGGGGATGCTCACTCAATTTGGCCGGATTGCCAATCTCACTCAGGCTGTGCCAGAAAGTCCATCCCCATTGCAAGTCGAAATTCGCCGATTGACCCGCCGCTTGTCGTTTATTGGTTTGGGAATTGCATTGATTATCTTCGTTGTTGGCGCCTTTGATACCCAAACGATGGTTTTTGGAGAGGAAAAGAGGTTGGTCAAATCTTTTATCTTCGCCTTAGGGGTATTGGTGGCAACAATTCCAGAAGGTCTACCAGCTACCTTGACCCTCTCATTGGCAATGGCAGTGCAACGTCTGGCGCAACGGGGAGTCTTGGTCAAAAAATTGGCAATGGTAGAGACGTTGGGCAATATTTCGGTAATTTGTACCGATAAGAGCGGGACGTTAACCCAAAACCAAATGACAGTACGTGAGATTTGGGTAAGTGGCAGGCGCTTGAAAGTGAGTGGCGTGGGATATGACCCGCAAGGGAGTTTCTCGCCAGAACCAGATTCCGAAGATTTCCGTTATGCTTTCCGTTTATTATTAGAAGCAGCTCAAGCGTGTAATAATTCCCGTTTAAACCCGCCCTCCGAAGAACATCCGCTCTGGACAGCGCTCGGTGATCAAACCGAAGCTGCCTTGCGGGTTGTTGCCCGTAAAGGGGGTGTCATGGAAGAACATGTTCAGCGTCGCTACCCGCGCATTCATGAACTCCCATTCGATGCCCGGCGAAAGCGGATGACCACGATTCACCATAGCCATCACGGAGAAACCGCTTTTGTCAAAGGTGCGCCGCGCGAAATCTTACAGATTTGCACCCATTGGCAGAATGGCAGCACGGTCCTTCCACTAGACGAAAAAACGCGTTCGGATATCCTCAAAGCCAATGATGATTACGCTCGCAATGCTTTACGGGTGTTGGCACTCGCATACCGCAATTTGCCTCCCCGCTCACGCTCCTTTAGTGAAGACACCGTCGAGCGCGAACTGATCTTTTTGGGGTTAACAGCCATGATGGACCCACCCCGCCCAGAAGTCGCCCAGGCCGTTGAAACATGCCATCAGGCGGGCATCCGTTGGGTGATGGTGACAGGGGACTATGGTTTAACGGCCGAGACACTCGCCCGCCGCATTGGTATGCTGCGCTCTGCTCAGCCGCGTATCATCACCGGTGCTGAAATGGAACAGCTCGATGATATCCAACTAAATCAACTCTTACAGCAAGAAATTATCTTTGCCCGTATGGCGCCGGAGCATAAATTACGCTTGGTTTCTGCTTTTCAATCACTTGGTCATGTGGTCGCGGTAACTGGTGATGGGGTAAATGACGCACCCGCTTTACGCAAAGCCGATGTTGGAGTAGTGATGGGGATTGTCGGGACGGATGTCGCTCGAGAAGCGGCTGACATCATTCTGACAAATGACAATTTCAGCACCATCATCAATGCCATTGAAGAGGGCCGCGCGGTTTATGATAATATTCGTAAATTCATCACCTATATTTTTTCCAGTAACGTCCCGGAATTAATCCCATTTCTCATGTCGGCCATGACGCGCATTCCGTTGGCGCTTACCGTCCGGCAAATATTGGCAATTGATATGGGCACGGATTTACTGCCAGCGCTGGCTTTAGGTTCAGAAAAACCAGAACCTAATGTGATGCAACGCCCGCCTCGTCCACGTGGGCAACCCATCATTGACCGGAATTTGATTTTGCGTGCCATTTTCTGGTTGGGCGCGATTGAAGCCTTATTATGTTACGTCGGATTTTTCATGGTCTATGGCGGTGTAGGGAATATCGCTATCTGGAAAATTTCCCTCAAACATTTCGATGAATTACCCCGTCTTCTTCATAGCGCGCCAAAAGAAGTCTATTTGCTGGCTGTGACCGCTTTTCATGCCGGGGTAGTGATGGCGCAAATTGGCAACCTTTTCGCCTGCCGTTCCGAAAGATTACGCCTTCGCCAGGTGGGGTTATTCAGCAATCCCTTAATTTGGATTGGTATCTTTGCGGAAATAGCGATAATATTAAGTTTGATTTATATCCCATTTTTAGCCAGTATCTTTGAGCATCTTCCCTTGCCACTGTGGTATTGGCCATTGTTGTTTTTATATGCACCGATCTTATACGGGTTAGACCGCTTCCGTAAGCAATTCGTTAGGTGGTGGAGGAACTTCCGAAACGTTGAATAGTTGATATTCGTTATAAAACCATAGACAGGAGGATTAAAATGAAGTTAATCGTGATGGGTTGTGGTAGGGTGGGTGAGCAATTTGCCCGCTTGATGGATGCAGAAGGGCATTCGGTCACCATCGTGGATACCGACGAAGCGACGCTGGACAAGATGCGTTACGGCTTTCGCGGGAAAGTCATCATTGGTATCGGATTCGACCAAAAAACATTAATCGAGGCAGGGATCAAAGATGCCGAAGCGTTTGCTGCCACCAGTAATTCGGATAATGCCAATATCATTGCTGCCCGGATTGCGCGCAATATATTCCATGTACCCAAGGTAGTTGCCAGCCTTTATGATCCCCGCCGGGCTGAAATTTACCGCCGTTTGGGTTTGTTAACCTTTTCATCAACTGAATTGGGTGCCGAACGGGTAAGGCAGCTGTTGTTATACCAAGAGTTAGATCCGATTTTAACTTTTGGCACCGGTGAAGTGGCGGTATTGTCGATCGAAGTACTTCCCCATCTGGCAGGGAAACAAGTGCGCGATCTCATTGTTCCGGGGGAAATTCAGGTTAGTGCGATTACGAGGCAAGGGAAAGCCTTTGTGCCTATTCAGGGGACTATTCTTATGGAGGGCGATATCCTCCATGTCACCACGTTGACAGCTGCGCTGAGTCGATTAAAAGCACTTTTAGGGTATATGGAAGGAGAATAACTATGTTCGTGATTATCGTCGGTGGTGGAAAAACAGGCTCGTTTTTAGCGGAGCAACTCCTTCGTCAGGGGCATAAAGTTCGTTTGATTGAAATTCGTCCGCAAATTGTGGAACGCCTGCGGCAAGAAATCTCAAAGGAAGTGGTTATTGAAGGGGATGGCAGTTCTCCATCTATATTGGAAGAAGCAGGCATCCTGCAAGCAGATGTCTTGGCAGCCGTTACCGGAGAGGATGAAACTAATTTAGTGATAACTACTTTAGGGAGATTTGAATTCCATGTACCACGCACCATTGCCCGGGTGAATAACCCGAAAAATGCCTGGCTGTTCAGCGATGAAATGGGCGTGGATATTGCAGTCGATCAAACCGACATCCTGGCAAAGTTGATCGTCGAGGAAATGTCGCTGGGCGATATGATGGTGCTGCTTAAATTGCGCAGTGGTGAATACTCTATTGTGGAAGAGAGGGTGCATCCCGAATCAATTGCGATTCGAAAAATGGTAAGAGAGCTCAATCTGCCATCCGAATGCACACTCGTTGCAATCATTCGCGAGGAACGGTTGATTATTCCTAAAGGAGATACCGTATTGCAACCATTCGATGAAGTGATTGCATTAATCCATACCCAGCAAATTCCACAGTTGGCTGCGCTGTTTGGTATAAACGAATAAAAATAATTTTTTTACTTTTTCTTGTCTCTGTTGCATCGCGAGGCAAAAAACAATCGCGAATAAGATCACGAAAATTTGCATGGCGCGCATACCTGCATGCTGGGAGGTATTTGCGGATGGTGCTTGTCTTCCCTATTTCGTTGGTCACCTTAGGGAAAAGGGCAAAGCAAACTGTCCCTGTGAGATACGGATAAAGTTTGACAGAAGCTTTCCTGAAAGGGCATATCAAAACCATGATAACCTTACCCCTAAAAACAGGATTATTATCCATTGCTCAAACTATTAATATGGGATAAGCTAAATTTATTGGTTCAAAATTTCACAATCAGGAGAGTGGGAAAATGCGACTATATGTTGATAGCTCCAGGTGTTCTGGTTGTAAAGCCTGCCTGGTGGCTTGTTCATTAAACCTCTTTCACGAGAACAATCCCAAAAAAGCAGCTCTGGTCATCCTCCCGCACTTCCCGGTACCGGGAACCTATGAGGTAAAGGTCTGCACCCAATGTGGGGATTGTGCCAAGGTATGTCCAACCGAAGCAATCAAAGTCAATGAACGGGGCGCCTACTATGTCGATATGGATGAGTGCAATCTCTGCGAGGCTTGTGTGTCCGAATGCCCAGAAGGGGTGATGTTTGTGCGCACCGAACTGGCAGACACGGCTTGGAAATGCGATCTCTGTGGAGATTGTGTAACCGTGTGCGGCACCAGCGCACTTTGGATTGCGGAAGTCGAAGCGGCAGCAGCATAGGAGGAGCGAAAATGAACGGCTATGGCGGAAGCATACTAAGAGTCAATTTAAAAACTGGGCAAATTCAAAAGCAACCAACACCACCGGATGTTGCCCGTGATTTTCTGGGGGGACGCGGATTTGGGATTTACTTCTTAACCAAAGAAGTACCGGCAAAGGCAGATCCGTTTGGTCCGGAAAACAAAATGATCATCTCCACTGGGCCTTTCTCTGGGTTATTAATCCCTGGGGGCGGGAAATGTGATTGGACGACCAAATCGCCTTTAACCGGTGGCTATGCATCAGCCTCTATGGGGGGGCATTTCACCGCAGAAATGAAATATGCCGGTCTGGACAGCATCATTCTTGAAGGGATTAGTCCCAAGCCGGTCTATCTCTTCATCGACGACAATAAAGTGGAATTGAGAGATGCATCTCATTTATGGGGGAAAAGCAGTATCACCGTCGAAAAAGAGCTCAAAGAGCAATTTGGTGAAGAATATCAAATCGCTACCATCGGTCCAGCAGGTGAAAACGGAGTTTTATTTGCCCATATCAACCATGATTATGGAAGGCAGGCTGGAAGAGGGGGTGTGGGTGCGGTTTTAGGCACGAAAAAAGTCAAGGCTATTGTCTTGCATGGCACAAAATCAATTCCCGTAGCGGACCTCCAAGGCTATAAACAAGCCGGGATGGATCTCTTTAAAGCTTGTAAAGAGGCAGAAATACTCAAAGAATGGCAGAGTTACGGCACTACCATGGTTGTCAGCTGGTGCGATGAGGTGGGTGCCCTTCCTACCCGTAATTTCACGGCTGGCTCATTTGAGTTGGGAAAGAACCTTTATGCGCCCGTAATGCGAAAAACGATCGTGGTGACCGATAAAGGCTGTTTTGGTTGCCCTTCCCCATGCGGGAAATACAGCCACATGCGTCGGTATAACACGTATGTCGAGGGTCCGGAATATGAGACCATCGGGATGCTCGGTTCTGATCTTGGTTTAGGTAACATCGAAGATGTCGCACAGGCAAACCTGCTATGTGATGATTTAGGCATTGACACAATCAGCACTGGCGGCGTGATTGCCTGGGCAATGGAATGTTACGAAAAAGGTATCTTTACCAAGAAAGACACCGATGGATTGGACTTGAAGTTTGGCAATGCAGAAGCTGTTTTTGCGCTTATTGAAAAGATTGCCCGTAAGGAAGGCATTGGAGCTTTGTTAGCAGAAGGAGTAAAACGGGCCTCTCAAAAAGTTGGAAAAGGCAGTGAAAAATTTGCCATCCATGTCAAAGGGATGGAGCAATCCGCCTATGCGACCCATAATGCCACTGCAATGCTGCTGGCGTATATGACCTGTGATGTGGGGGCGCATCATAACCGCGCTTGGGCAATAACCTATGATTTGCAAGTTGGGCGCGAGAAAGTGGTTCCAGAAAAAGTTGCGCGCGTCATTTGGCTGCAAAATTTCCGACCGATGTTTGATGTGCTCGGGGCTTGCCGTTTGCAATGGGTGGAATTAAGCATCGATCGCAACCTTTATCTGCCCGCTCTGGAAGCGATTACGGGCATTAAGCGCAGTTGGGAAGACCTCGAAACCGTTGGCGAGCGTATTTGGAATCTCACCCGCTTATACTGGATGCGGGAAATTGATGGATTTGGCAGAGAATGGGACCTGCCTGCACCCCGCTTTTATGAAGAACCGCCCAAAACCGGAGCAACCGCTGGACAAATCACCCGCTATGAAGACGTCCAAAAATTGCTCGACTATTACTATGAACAACGCGGGTGGTCTCAAAATGGCACACCGACTGCTGAAACGATTGCACGGCTGAATTTGGAACAATTTGTCAACTAAGTTCGACATAAACAATAGACCCTAAAGAGACACTCCTCTTTAGGGTCTCCCTTTATCCTATGACTGCCATACTTAAACCATTTGGAATTTTGAAGGAATATATTCAAGGGGCAAGCATGGTATCTGTTCCTTCCAATATCACGGTTCGTGAGGCAATTACTACCCTGAATATTCCCCCCGAGATTGTGGCATTGGTGGTGGTAAATGGCGCACAGCAATCCAAAGACTATCTCATCCAGGAGGGGGATGAAATTAAATTGCTCGCCGTAGTGGGAGGCGGAGCATGAAGTGCATCCCACGCCGCCTTTTTATTCATGGTCTCGAAGGAAGCAGCCAGGGTTTTAAAGCTAGCCACTTGCGACAAGTCTTTAGCGATATCCTCACCCCAGATTTTAGCGGTGGCTTAGAAGAACGCATGGCTCAATTAACTGCTCTGATTGGGCGCAAACATGGCTGGCGAATCGTCGGTTCCAGTTTAGGCGGATTGATGGCAACCTACTATGCTTGCTGGCATCCTCGTCAGGTAGAAAAATTGGTTTTACTGGCGCCGGCGCTCACGTTTCCTGATTTTATAAACTCTCCTCCCCCTCCGATAACCATTCCGGTAATCATTTATCATGGCCGCCAGGACACCCTCATACCCGTAGAGGAAGTAAAACACGTAGCTCGGCAGGTATTCCGCACCCTGGAATTTCATGTCGTCGATGACGATCACAGTTTACAAAATACATTTTTAACGATAAATTGGAAGGAGTTAATCTAAAACATTTCAAAATGTTCTACTTCGAACGAGAAGGCTGTAGCACCACCGATTTCGATGGGCATCATCGTCGGTGCTGCTGCGCTTCCTAAATCTAACGGATTGGTAATAACTTCCACCCGCTTGCGGCAATTCTTTTCCAATTCCCTGACGACAACATTTTCTTTCTCTAAGCGATATCCAATCAAAAGGGTAATGTTCTTGCGCTTGAGAAAGCCTCCCTTGCTGATGAAATAGGTTATGGAGACCCCTAATCTGGTTAACCCATTGATAACATTTTCAAAATCTGTTTCCTGGATCACTGCGATCAACAGACGATCTACTTTAATCTGATGATTCGAAGCATCACTCAATAATTCCGTCCAACCGCTGCTGTTTTCCATGAGGGCAGTATCTATTTCCGCAGCCAGTTGTTCATATATCTCATCGCTGATGACGCCATCCCGGCGTAAAGAATTGAGGGTGCTCCGTTTCGCCCGTAAATATTCTCGCCGGGAAATATTCAATTCCTCTTCTTCAAGAGCCGGTTCTTGGATGAGAATTTCTTTCACGGCTTTTGAAAGCGCTTGGGTGCGTTGTTCTAAAATCGGGGAGAGAGTCAACCAGACATGTTCCGAGATGAGGCCTTGGCGGTAACGCCGTTCAAGGTGGGTATAAGCGGTGCGGGCAGTAACTGCGCGGGCGTGACGGCGCTCGTATTCGTCCTGTAGTTCATTGCGCTGCATGATTTTCAATTTATGCACCAGCGTTTCCATGCTCAACCCTTGAACTAGCAGGGTGAACAAAACCACTCCAAACGCCATCACCTGAATGGTGGAACGAGTGCTACCGAGGGACTCTGGTAAACTTAATGCCAGGGCCAGGCAGATTGCGCCGCGCAATCCGCCCCAATTCAAGACGTGCAACCAGCTGCGCGGCAGGGGAAATTTAAAACGCGGTAGGGTATAAACCGTGAGGGCACGTGTGACCAGAACCGCGCTGATTGCCCAAAATATATAGGTCCAATTTTGCAAAAGCAATGGCAGGTTGATTTGTAAGCCAATGAGCAAGAACACAAAAGTGTTGGCGATGAAGGCAATGTACTCCCAGAAGTTCAATACGACGATGTGTGTTGTCGGAGACATCCCGCGCGGGCCAATGTTTCCATTGATCAGACCAGCTACAACAACCGCTAAGACACCGCTGACCCCAAAATACTCCCCAATTAAATATGCGCCATAAGCCAGAATGGTGGTTAACGTTGTTTCGATGAGATAATCATCAATGCGGGCGATGATTTCTGATATCAAATAGCCTAGGACAGCCCCGATTACAATCCCACCACCGGCGACTTTGAGAAAATTGAATAATGTAGGGAAAAAGGATAACGAGCTTTCACTGGCAACAGCAGCCGCCACTATGAGATGAAAGACCACAATGGCAGTGCCATCATTGAATAAACTCTCTCCTTCGATGAGGATGCGCAGGCGGTTCGGAACCCCCAAACGGCGGAATAACGCCACCACGGATACTGGGTCCGTTGCCGCCACAACTGCACCAAAAACTAATGCGCTGGCGAGACTCATGCCGGTACCCCAATGGACGATGAATCCAGCCAGCCAGGTTGTCAAAATTACTCCTGGTACTGCCAGGGTGACGATATGGGCGAGGTTTTCTCGTAATTCTTCATATTTGAGGTGAAAAGCTGCTTCGAATATCAGCGGTGGCACCAGCACCGCTAAGATGACGTTGGGGGCGATATGCAAACGTGCTCGCACACCCAAGGCAAGCATTAACCCCATCATGACCAGTCCGATGGTGTACGGTACCCGCAAGCGATGTGCCAAAATTCCAACGATCACCGCTGCCAGCAGCAAGCCAATAATCACTTCTTCTACTAAGAATAATTGCTCATCTGTATCGGTAGCTGAACTAATTTGTCCGCAGGCACTTAATAACAAAGCTGCAATGATAAAAATTGCCAGGAAAAATAGAAAGCGGATTTGGAATGGGCGTCGCATCGTTCGTTATTATCCCATGAGGATATCTGGATTTTGCCAGGCCGGTCTATAAGCCGCATTCTGTCCGGCAGACACGTGGGTAACCGGTATCGGTTCCCCATGGTTTGCTTGGGCGATCATCTCTCTCTGGGGGCGTATTTCTACGCACCCGACGCGGCCTACCCGGGACTCGGATAAATCAGGAGACGAGCAGCCTCCCCGCTTACGCGCTTGTCCCTGTTTGGCCTTGCTCCCGGCGGGGGTTACCTGGCAAGTTACATTACTGTAACTTCCGGTGGTCTCTTACACCACCATTTCACCCTTACTGCGCTAACAGGTTAGCACAGCGTATTGTTTCTGTGGCCCGATCCGACAGGTTGCCCCGCCCCGGATACTACCCGGCGCCGTGCTCTTTGGAGTGCGGACTTTCCTCAGCCCTGCTGATGCAGAGCCGCGATCACCCGACCGACCTGGATATTTTCATCATAACTTGCACCATTAAGCTTGTCAATAGGTAATCGGGGGGTTAGTGAAGGAAAAAAGTTCTTACAATTTTCATTTTACCTGTTCTAACCTTGATAAAACCGTTTTTAGCAAATACCTGAATCCTTATTGAGCCTATCTTAATGTTGCATGTTAATTATCCGCGTTTATACTTGACAAAATAGATTATATTAGTATAATATAAATTAATATATTCAATATTGACTATTTAAAATGGATAATCATAAACTTTTACTACTTGGACTTTTGCGGCATCAGAAAATGCATGGCTATCAGCTTTTTGAATTTATTGAGCGTAATTTAGCCACTTGTACGGATCTAAAGAAACCCACTGCTTATTTCCTGCTCCATCAAATGGAAAAAGATGGATGGGTGAGAATTGAACATGCTCAAAAAGGAAACCGCCCACCGCGCAAAATTTTTATTCTTACCGAGGCTGGCGAAAAGGCTTTTTGGCAATTGCTCTCAGAAAACCTCTCCCATTATTTTCCAGTTGCTTTCCCTTCGGATATTGGATTGGCATTTATAGACCAGTTAAGACCGTCAGAAGCCATCCAATTGCTACAAATTCGCAGGCAATTACTCATCGAAGCATTAGACACGGTCAAAGATATTCCGACTCACTCTGGAAGTACGCAATTATTGATTGAACACCAAAAAGCTTTCTTAGAGTTTGAGCTAAATTGGCTTGAAGCCCTGCTCAATTCACTCGTTAATTCCAATTGATTTTCAATATATTTTACAAAAGGAGTACATCATTACTTATGTCAACACAAACCGTAGAAACACTTGTCTCAACCCAGCCGGAAAGATTGAATTTCAAAAAAATCCTTCCAATTTTTGTAATCGTTTTGATCGATCTGCTTGGCTTGACGATTATTATCCCCCTCATGCCCATCTATGCTGCCACCTTTGGTGCAAGCGCTTTCCTGATTGGTCTTCTTGGTGCAACTTACCCCGCCATGCAATTTATTGGTGCACCATTTTTAGGCCGTTTATCGGATCGTTTTGGCCGTAAACCAATTCTAATGGTCAGCCAGTTAGGCACTTTGATTGGTTTTCTCGTCCTTGGTTTCTCCTCAGCATTGTGGATGTTGTTTCTGGCGCGGATTATTGATGGACTTTCTGGGGCGAATATCTCAACCGCCCAGGCTGCCATTAGCGATAGCACCACTGAAAAAACTCGCACCCAGGGTCTGGGATTAATCGGGGCTGCGTTTGGACTAGGCTTCATCCTTGGCCCGATTATCGCCTTCGTTAGTTTGACCTTAAGCGGCAACAATTACCAAATTCCGGCATTTGTCGCAGCTTTTTTCTCCCTCGTCTCTATATTGCTTACATTATTTTGGTTTGACGAAACTTTGCCAAAGGAAGTGCGCGATCATCCCCAACGAAAGCCCGCTTTAACTTTATCTGCCATGCTCAAGGCGCTTCAAAACCCAGCTGTGGGTTTATTATTGGTGCTCATGTTCACCCAGCAAATTGCTTTTGGCGGCTTTGAACAATTGTTAGCCCTCTTCACGCTCAATCGGTTAGGATTTAATGCCTCCCATAATTCCATCATTTTTGTTTACGTTGGTATCTTAGTTGTAGCGATTCAAGGGTATTTCATCGGGAAATGGAGTCGTAAATATGGTGATAAGAAGTTAGTCTATGTTGGATTATTGGCATTGTCGGTTGGATTGATCCTTACTTCTCTAACCCCTCGTGAACCCTTGCCTTCCTATTCAAAAACTGCTTTACTGACTCAATTGAATAGCAACCCAAATTTTCGGACACATGAAAATCCCACCACTCAAAATTTGGCAATCTCAGTGCCGGATGAAAACAATAAGGGGTTCATCGGTTTGGTTTGGTTGATGATTGCCATGATCCCCACGGCTATTGGTGGGGGTATTTTACAACCCAGCATCAATAGTTTGCTCACCCAGCGGGTGGGTAAAGATGAAATAGGCGGTACGCTTGGTATATCGGCAGCCTTTTTAAGTGCTTCAAATGCCATTGCTCCGCTTGTTGGAGGAAGCCTTTTTCAAGCCTGGGGTTCATCTGCACCGTTCTTATTAGGAGGAATCCTCTTGGCTGTATTGTTGATGATTTCCTTATGGCGATTGAAGTAATCGTAAAGGATATATCCTAGGGATTATTCAGTACAAAATTCAGCGCGTATTGGGCATCCTGATCGTTGGGGTTTTGTTCTAAAGCGGCCCGGAAGTCTGCCACTGCGAGATCGATTTTCCCTTGCCGATAGTATGCCCAACCACGCCACATTAACGCCTCTTCAGAATTAGGTGTACGTTTCAAGGCATATTCCGCTAAAGCGAGCAAATCGTCAATCCTGCCGGAATGAAAATAGGCAAAAAATGGACCAAACTGATAGCGATACATTCGTTGCGGTAAGCCAATTTTTCGTGCTTCATCATAAGCTAAAGCGGCATCAGCATATTTTTCAAAATAAACCTGATTCGTGCCGAGATTGAACCATGCATAAGCATCTTGGGGGTTGTCCTCGGTTTGCTTCTGAGCGATGGCTAAGGCGTGTAGCCGGTTTTGTTGCTCGTCCCAATCCGCTCCGAGAATGGCTTTGATTTGGTCTTGTTTTTCGGGTGGGAAAAGGAGTAAATAGACATAATTGAAAGGCTGCCAATATTCTTCCACTTTTGTGTAAGGCACTTTCAGGTCCGCGCCATGGTAGCTATCCTGACTGATAAAGATGCCTTGTCCATCGTCGTAACCGGTGATCAAATTATAATGGGCCGCCCAAAGGTCATCATTGGGATAAAAGGGAGTATCAAAGTAAAAACTCTCTTCAATCATCACCGGAAACCCGGCTGCAATCAGGCGCTTCATCAATTCTAGATTCCCACCCACGCGGTATTCCACTTGTAACCAGCCCACATGGGTGCGCACATAGTACACCAATTCTTCGACATTGACGTTCCGGTCATCGCGTTGGGGTTTAATGATGGATGAAATGGCATATTGATCACCTTGCCAGCCCCAATATCGCAAATACATCGTTAATGCTGCAGGACCACAGTTATTGATGTCTTGTCTCTCCCAAGCGGGGGAGGGCAATGAAAAAGCGTGTGGCAAGGGTGCAAAAGTAGCGCTTGGGGTTGGGGGTTGAGAAAGCGCTGCGCGGGTGGGTGTACTCAGGGAATTCACTGGGGCGTTCCGAGTGACATAAACCGCGGGAGGAGGTAATGGTGTAGGTGGAGGCTCAACCGGGTGGATCACGCCCCAGGCATACGCCCGCATGATCTCCCAGCGCCAGCTGATCCGCCGATTAACCGCAGGGATGCTTAATAGTAACAACAGGAATACAAATAAGAAAACCAATATTGTCAAATTTCGATAAAACTTTTTGCCTGGCATGGCTTTTATTGTATCATTCTTGATTTATAATATCGGACATGAAATATCACATTTGGACAGAAGGTTGTCAAATGAATGTCGCTGATTCACAGCGGGTTGCTTCTGCATTAGAGCATTTAGGGTATGAATACACCTACCAGGCAGAGCAAGCCGATGTGATCGTGTTGAATACCTGTGTGGTTCGCCAAAGCGCAGAAGATAAAGCGTATAGTTGGTTGGGTTCTTTACGACCACTTAAAGCCCAAAAACCGAGTCTGGTGATTAATTTAATGGGCTGTCTGGTTGGCGTCAAAAATCATGAACGCTTAAAAAAGCGTTTTCCCTTTGTGGATGTCTTTTCTGCTCCATCAGACATTGGCCCCTTGGTCTCTTTCCTCACCCAAACGGAAGCCCAACAACACGAGGTGAAGCAGGTCGAAAACCGTTATGCCTTAATGGATGAAGAATTGATCCTGCCACAATATCAACGCGGTAATCTTGCCAGCGCTTTTATCCCCGTGGTGCTAGGCTGTTCACACGCTTGTACATTTTGTATCATTCCCTATCGCCGTGGTGTTGAGCGTAGCCGCCCAGTGAGTGAAATCTTGGCTGAAGCACGGGCATTGGTTAATCAAGGAGTCAAAGAAATTACCTTGCTTGGGCAAATCGTAGATCGATATGGGACAGACCTGGGAGACGGGGTTACGCTAGCAAAGTTGCTTCACCAGCTTCATCAAATTGAAGGATTAGAGCGCATCCGTTTCCTCACCTCCCACCCCAGTTACCTGGATGAGACCCTATTGGATGCCGTTGCGGATTTACCGAAGGTCATGCCACATATCGAAGTCCCGGTGCAGGCTGGGGATGATGATATCCTGAAAGCAATGCGGCGTGGATATACTGCAGATGACTATCGGCGCTTGATTGACCGGATTCGTCAAAAATTACAGCGTAAATCTCCCTTTGTTTCCATCGCCACCGATATCATCGTTGGATTTCCTGGTGAAACCGAGAAGCAATTTCAACATACGTATGATCTTTTGGCAGAATTACGATTGGATGTTGCTCATTTAGCACGTTACTCACCCCGCCCTGGCACGGTTTCTGCCCGAACGATGGAAGATAATGTACCTGAAGAAGAAAAGATGCGCCGTTTCCGTGTGCTGGAAGAACTCCAGGAACGCATCACGGCTGAGATAAATGCGACCTATCTAGGGCAAACTGTGGATGTCCTATTTGAAGAGAATGTGCGCGGACGCTGGAAGGGCAGAACCACTACGAATAAATTGGTGTTTGTGGAAAGTGAGCAGCACCTAACCGCGCAAATCCTGCCGGTTACCATAACCTGGACAGGACCTTGGTCTATGCAAGGACGAATTGCTAGACAGCTATCTTTTCAGGATGTGAAGGATAAAGACATGACTTCCTGAGGGACAAATTTCAATTCAAAAACATCAAAAGCTCATAAAAACATTATCTATGGAACAAACCGCTTGCAAATTCCGTTAACTGGATGTACACTTTATACAATGGAAGTGGAATAACTTGTCCCTTTATGGAGAAATGAGGAGATGTATGCTTAAGAAAATCGCTCGCCCCCTTTCCCTAATCAGTTTCCTGGCGATCATGGCTTTGGCATGTAATCTCAGCACTGCCACTGCCCCTCAACCGGCGGGTCCGACCAATATCCCTGCCGAAGCAATTTACACTTCCGCTGCTCAAACCTTAGCAGCACAGCTCACTGAAAATGCACCGTTGCAAATTCCGCCTACTGCTACGGTAATGGAACAACCTGCTGGGGAAGAAATCAATCCAACCGCCACATTCACACCGATTCAATTCACGCCCACTGCAACAGCTACGGCAACGCCGCCGTTTACTGCTACCCCCACACTGCCATCCGTCACTGCCAAACAGAATACCAACTGTCGCAGTGGACCGGGTCCGATTTATGATGCGATCGGTGCACTACAAGCCGGGCAAACGTCCTATGCCCACGGTCGGAACAGCACTTCGAGTTGGTGGTATATTGAGAATCCGCGCAAATCGGGCAGCTATTGCTGGGTTTGGAGCGGTTCGACAACCCTCAACGGAAATGCAAGTGAATTGGCTGTCTTAACCCCGCCACCACCACCGCCAACTGCAACCGTTTCAGGAGCAGGATTCAAATCCTCTTATGCCTCGCGTCACAAATGCAGTGGGGATTACTATGCTTATTTCAGCGTTAGCAATAATGGCGGCAAAGTCCTCGAATCAGCTTCGGTGAAAATCCGTGATATGACGGCTGGCACTGTGCTTTCCTCCAACGCGAGCGATAATCCATTCCTTAACGGAACAAGCGATTGTCCCCCTGGGGAAGACCAACTAGAGGTTGGCGACAGCGCCTACGTAGCCGGGTTCATCGGGTCTGTTCCTTCAGGGCACGTGCTCAAAGCCAATATCTATCTATGCACCAAAGAAGGCTTAGGCGGCACTTGTGAATCCGTCGTAGTGCAATTTACTGCGCCTTAATCTGTCATCAACGCTTAGCCTTGTAGAATGCCTTTGACAAAAAACAACGCATTCTACAAGGCTGTGATTTTATCTTGCCTATGAAAAACAATCCTATTTTACGAAATCGTATTTATATCGTCACTATTCTATTCCTTTTGCTGCTGGCTTCCTGTAACATGCCACGGCGTGGCGCAACAACTACACCATCCGGGGCAGCACTCTATACCGCGGCTGCTCAAACGGTTGCGGCTCAATTAGTCCAAGCAACCCTGTTTCCCGCCACGTCGACTCAAATAGCAATTCCAACGATTGCGATTCCAGCCACTCCAAACCCAACCGCAACGGAGATCCCTCCCACTCCAACCAATACTGCGATCCCTCCCACTCCGACCCCGTTGCCTTGCGATCGAGTTAAATTTATCAAAGACATCACTTATCCTGATAACAGTGTTGTGGATCCAGGAGCTACTTTCACAAAAACATGGCGCCTTCAAAATGCTGGCGCTTGCACTTGGTCACCCCAATATGCGCTTGTCTTTACAGCCGGAGAACCGATGGGCACACCCGCTTCGGTTCCCTTGCCGAAATATGTTGCACCGGGAGAAATGGTGGACGTATCGGTCACCCTTACTGCACCGACAGCCGGAGGAACCTATAAGGGGGAATACAAGTTACGCAATGCATCCAATGGTATCTTCGGGATTGGCGATAACAACCAATCTTTTTATGTTCAAATAAAAGTCCCTACCCAAAGCGGAGTGGTTTTCGATTTCCTTTCCAAAGCGAATGCTGCTGTATGGAAGAGTGGCACCGGTAGCACCTTCGAAAACGATATCACCTTCAATAATGCCGATGATGATCCTAATGGAACAGCCAAAATAAAAGAAGGTGTGACCTTAGAAAATGGTTCCACTTCAAGCAAAGTTTTACTCACCTATCCCAAGCGAGTAGATAATGGTTTCATAGCGGGTACTTATCCAGCTTATACGGTACAAAATGGCGACCATTTCCGCGCCCGCATTGGGTTTATGCTTACCGGTGGGGCATGTGGCTCCGCCAAAGTGAAATTCCGCTTGAACGCTGTGGTAGATGGAAAAATCAACACCATCCAGACCTGGGATAAAACCTGTTCGGGAGATTTGACCGCGGTGGATGTGAATCTCTCCGCTTTGAAAGGCAAAACAGTTCAATTCATGCTGGCGGTCTTAGCCAATGGTCCCGCCACAGATGATTGGGCGATCTGGAGTTCACCGCGTATCGAGCATCCCTGATAGCAAAAAGCGGAAGCGGTGCACAAGGGTTCGTTAATATACGATGAGAATTTCACCTGCAAGGATTATCCTAATCGTGTATCAGTATAATAACGTTATCAATCGCTGCTCAACTTGTGCTGATGTATTTTTCACTAACAAAGCGATACTGCCAAAGTAGACAAGCCTGTTCGCTAGGAATGAATGCATGGTTAAAAAGCATCGTATTCAAACCCACCAATAACGAAATAACGCTGAGCAGTCAGGTAAGAAACTGTAGATAAGGAGTACGTATGTTCACAAGAATGGAAAGGCTAGGAGCATTCATGCTAGCCATCACACTTTTGATAAGCGGATGTAAGGGGAAGGGGGAAGCCACACCGAATCCACAGGCAGTCTTTACTGCAGCTGCAGAAACGGCTTCCGCCCGGATGACAGAAATGGCAGCGGTAACGCCTGTTCCTACCGATACCCCTACCCAACCTCCGACCGAAACCCCGACGATTACTGCCACCTCTGCTCCTCCAACGGCGACACTGCCACCCGCAGCTGCAGGAACAGTAATGGATCGAGTCGAGTTCGTTGCAGATGTCACTGTTCCTGATAATACGGTATTTGCCCCAAACCAGAGCTTCAAAAAGACCTGGCGGTTAAAAAATGCCGGATACACGACCTGGACCTCCGCCTATTCCTTGATTTTCTTCAGCGGCGAAAAGATGAACTCGCCTACAGCCATCCCGCTGCCGGGTGATGTTCCCCCAAATGGTACAGTGGATTTAACCGTTGACCTCGTTTCACCTGCCACGCCAGGGCAATACATTGGTTATTACATGTTGCGAAATCCGCAAGGGAAAAACTTTGGGCTTGGTCCAAATGCCGACCAGGCGTTTTACGTCTGGATCAACGTTGCTGCCAATGGGACTGTGGTTGCTTCAGTTACCCCCACAGGTCCAACCGCTACCCTGGGAACACCCGGCACCCCCAGCCCAACCGTTGCTCCCACTTCGAGCAGTGTAATTACCAACCCAGCTATTTCGGTGGATAATGCGAGTTTTACCGGCACCTGTCCGCATACCTTTGTCTTCCCGATCCAATTTACCGTCAGCCAGGCTACGTCGGTAACTTATAAACTGGAAGCTGGAAGCGGTACGCCGGGAGTGAGCTTAACCTTACCCGATCCATTGACCCAAAATGTCAACCCGGGCAACTATACCAATTCATTTCAATTAACGATCAATAGCTCGATGAGCGGCTGGGCAAAGCTGCATATTACCGCTCCGGTGGATATTTCATCGAATGTTGTGAACTTTGCATTAACGTGTCAATAAATGGAATGCGGAAATAGAATGTGGGTGCGCGGCATGCGCACCCCCTATCACGCTACATAAATGGACAGTTTGAAACTCGTCCGCGACATTAAAAAAAAGGCAATAGAATTTGGATTTGATCTGGTGGGGATCACAACTCCTGATCCCCCTGATCATTATGATATCTATCAATCCTGGATTCAGGCAGGCTATCAGGGGGAAATGGAATACCTTGCTAACCCCCGCGCCCAAATTTGTCGCGCCAACCCTAAAGAATTGCTGGCGGAATGCCAATCGATTATCATCCTTGCCGCTCGTTATCCTAACCCATGTAAAGACCCTGATGAAGGCATTCTTTCATCATCTGATCCATCCCCAGACTTTCCCTTGAATCAGAGAAACGAAAGTAAAAAACTAAATCTGATTCCAACCGGGCGGGTGGCAGCGTATGCTTGGGGAAAAGATTATCACGGCGTCTTGAAAAAGCGCATGAAAGACCTGGCGAAATCGATTGCAGAGGCTTGCGGTAAGCCCATCCAATACCGGGTATTTACCGACAGTGCGCCTATCCTTGAAAGAGATTTGGCGCAACGAGCTGGTTTGGGCTGGGTGGGTAAAAATTCGTGTTTAATCAATCCCAAGATCGGCTCTTTTTTCTTCCTTGGCGAGATTCTGCTCGATATCCCATTGCCCCCAGATGATCCATTCACGGCGGATTTCTGTGGGAAATGCAACCGCTGTATTCAAGCCTGTCCGACTCACTGTATTCTTCCCGACCGAACCCTTGATGCTCGCCGTTGTATTTCCTATTTGACGATTGAATTGAAAAACGCCATACCTGATTCATTGCGACTTCTCATCGATGACTGGGTCTTTGGTTGTGATCTTTGTCAGATCGTGTGTCCATGGAATAATCATGCCCTTGAACAGCCGGTTGACCCAGTTTTCCAGCTCAGAATGGATTTGTTCCCAATCAATCTCGCTGAGGTCCTACAATCCGATGAAGAACAATTCCGCCATCGTTACCCGCAAAGCCCATTGCAGCGTGCAAAATGGCGCGGGTTAGCCCGCAATACCGCAATTGTGTTGGGGAATCGAGCCCAAAAAGACCCCCAAGTATCCGAAGAGATCGTTTCAATATTGGCTCGGGCATTAAGGTCACACCCAGATGGGTTGGTAAGGCAACATATTGTTTGGAGCCTGCAACAAATAGATAGTGAAGCAGCAAAGAATGCCCTTCGACAACACATCCAATATGAGCAAGACGAGACAGTACTCAGCTTAATTCGCAATATCATTGGTGTAGAATAAGTATGATGAGGGAAAAAATCGCTGGGATAACGATAAAACATGCATTTATCCTTTGTCTTTTCGTCATCTTGATCAGCTCGGCATGTGCTACCCAACCTGCTTCACCAATAATAAACCTGGTTACTCCTTCGCCCACGCTGCAAGACACGAGAACCTCGCTGTCATTTACCGCATCTCCAAGCGGAACTCCGACGCGCCAGATTTTTTCTGCAACTCTATCGCCTTCACCATCATCCCCATCAATTACTACTCTCCTTTTTACTGGGGTTATTGTGCCAGCACGCTGTGTCCAGGCAGCCATAGATAAAGCAGAGAACGTTGATTATCCTTATGATGAGGTTCGTCCCTATATCCAAAAAGCGGATCTGGCGATTGGTACTTTCAATGCGACAATGAGCGATATCGCGCCTCATACAGGCTGTGTGTCCACCTATGTACTGGTTGGAAGTCCAGAAAATGCCGATGCGTTAGCACGGGCTGGATTCGATGCCATGAGTGTTGCCACCAATCACATCAAAGATTGCGGAGTTACAACTTGTGGAGACCAAGCTTTTTTCGATACATTGGATAACCTCCATAGAGTGGGTATTCAGACTGTGGGAGCGGGGAAAAATGAAGATGAAGCATTGCAACCCCTCTTTTTCAACATCCATGGTGTGCGTTTTGCCATCCTCTCTCAGGGACAAATAGAGCAAGGTGGTGTATATGCTGCTCAAAATAAAGCGGGCATCGCTCACTTAACAAAAGAGAACATCCAGAAGCTCATGCGAATAGCTCGTAAAGAAGCGGATGTGGTGATATTTATGCCGCATTGGGGTCCGGAAGACAGTGCCATACCGAATTGGATCCAACGAAATCTGGCACACATGATAGTTGATGAGGGTGCCGACATAGTTGTAGGTAATCACACCCATGTTGTTCAGGGTTATCAAAAAATAAATGGGTCTTGGGTTTTTTATGGTTTAGGGAATTTTTTGTTCGATCAATGGCAGCGCGATCATCAGCAGGGAGTGATGTTGCTTGTGCGTTTTCAAGGCGCAAAACTGCTCGATTTTCAATGGATTCCTACGCATGTGGATAAAAGTGGGCGTATTTATCTTGCCGATCAAGCCGAATCTGCTGAAATCATGCAGCGCATCGAACAAGCCAGCCTAGATTTACGCTAATAACTGTTCATCCATTGCGGCCTGGCACTGTTTGCACACTCCAAAGAGCTGCAGCCAATGTTCTTTCACCTGATACCCGCTTTTCTCGCTGATCGTATCGATTAGCTCCTCAATCCCGCTTTCATCTCCTTCGAAAAATTCCACCCTACCGCATTTTACACAGATCAATAAATGCTGATGACCCGAGAATGCGGCAATAAAAGCCTGACATCCGCCGGGTTGATGGACGCGTTGGATTAGATGTAGCTCCTCCAGCTTTTCTAAAGTTCGATACACCGTTACTAAACCTAACCGTGGATATCGCCGCCGTGCCTGTTCATAGACATCGAATGGATTAAGGACATGTTGACTTTCTGCCATGGTTTCTACAACAACACGCCGGGGGGCAGTGATGCGATAACCGTTTGATTGCAGGCAATCTAACCATTCTTCTGTCTTGTTCATAAAATGTCCTTAGTAGTAAACATTGCAAACTAGGCTTTCCGCCAGCGTACATTGCGCCACGCCCAAACTATGAGAAAAATCAGTGTCGTGGTCAACACAATCACACCGCCGGATGCCAAGGAGAAGTAGTACGAAAGATACAAACCGATCAAACCGGAGAGGGATGCAATGAACGCAGCTACAAATATCATGCGCGGCAGGCGCGGCGAAATGAGATAAGCTGTTGCAGCGGGAGTGACCAACATTGCCACCATTAATGCCACTCCTACCGTTTGCAGCGAAACGACAATTGCCAAGGCGATTAAAATCATCAGAAAGAAATCCAATAATTTGGCGGGCAATCTTAATGTAGCTGCTAAAATTGGATCAAATGAAAGCACCAAGAATTCCTTATAAAATCCAAACACACTTAACAAAATTAACAAACTGAATGAGCCAGATAACCATAAATCTTTGCCACTGACACCGAGCACATCCCCAAATAAGAAATGCGATAGATCAACGGAATAACTGCGTACGGTAGAGATTAAAGTGATTCCCAACGCAAACATTCCGGCAAAAATGATCCCGATTGCAGTATCTTCTTTTATTTTAGTGTTGCGACTGATTGCGCCAATCCCCAAGGCACTAACTACTGAGGCGATCAGAGCCCACCAAAATAAGGGCTCGCGGGCACCATTGCCTAGCAAATACCCAACCGCCACCCCTGGCAAAATGGCGTGTGCTAAGGCATCACCAAAAAAAGCCATGCCGCGTAACACAACGTATGTTCCCACTACTGCACACACAGTGCCCACCATGATGACGGCGATGAGACCGCGCACCATAAATGGATATTGTAAAGGTGCTAATAACCACTGGCTCATGGATGTTCCTCCCCTCCTTCGCAGCAGCTGCCCTCAACCGCCACGATCCCTTGACTGCTTTGGACGAAGTGTAAGTGCCCCCCATAGGCTTGCAGAAGAATATCTGGTTGTAGGACTTGGTTGGGACTGCCAAAAGCGATCAAACGCACATTGAGCAACAGCACTTTGTCAAAATGTTCTTCTGCCAATTTTAAGTCATGCAATGCCAACAAAACCGTCACGCCCTTGGTTTGTAAAATTTCGAGGATGCGAAAAATGTCTTCTTGAGTGGTTAAATCGAGCCCGGTCAATGGTTCATCTAATAAGAGCAATTCTGCTTCTTGCGCTAAAGCGCGGGCAATGAACATCCTTTGTTGTTGTCCTCCAGAGAGTTGATGGATCAGGCGGTGAGCAAGAGGCGTTATCCCAACTGTTTCCAATGCTTGCTGAACGATTTCCCAGTCATGCCGCGTAGGATTATGGAATAGACCTAATTTTCCAATTCGACCCATCATCACCACATCACGCACCGTGACAGGAAAATTCCAATCCACCTGGTTGCGTTGGGGAACATATCCGATGCAAATATGCCCGCTTGGTTCATGGCCATAAATGTCGATGTTTCCCTCGCTAGGTTTAAGGACACCGGCAATGATTTTCAGCAAAGTGCTTTTTCCAGCTCCGTTGGGACCCACAATCGCAACTCGCTCGCCGTGTTTGATTTCGAAGCTGATATCTTCTAGGGCATTGAACCCATCATAGCGCAGGGACAAATGCTCTACTTTCAACAAAGGACTGCCCACCGCATGGGGATGACGGTGGGATATCCAATGGCGTGTCTTGATTAGTTCTTCCGTTAAACTCATCTTTTCCTTTCAAAACCGCATATTATTTCAATGCCTGCACGATAACCATTACATTATAGCGCATGAATTTCAGGTAAGTATCTGCTTCGCCGCCGGGTTCAGATAAAGAACCGGTGTAGAAACGGACGATTTTTATCCCGGTATCTTCTGCAACCCGCTCAGCTAAAGATGGATTGACAGTTTTCCCGACAAAAATCGCTTTAATGTGATACTGTTTTATCGTGTCTTCCAATGCTGCGATGTCTTGAGCAGAAGGCTCTGCCATGCTGGAATAGCCAGGGATGACTGCACCTTCTTGGATGAATCCATATTGTTTCGCAAAATAGGTGAACACCAAATGATCGGTCACTAATTTACGGTTATCGGGCGGAATTGAATTTACTTGCTGGCGAATCCAGCCATCTAGTTCTTTCAATTGGTTGATGTAAGCATCCCCATTTTGCTTATAGAGCTGTGCATGGGCGGGATCTTTTTCGCTCAGCGTGCGTACAATGTTTTGCGTCCAAACGATCACGTTATTGGGATCAAACCAAAGGTGCGGATCACCAGCGCTATGTGCCTGCGCCTCTGGGGTTTTATTGCCCGTCGAAGGGGTTTCAAGCGCGTGTTCGAACTGCGCCTCGGCAGATTGAAGCAGCTCAATTCCTTCTGAGACGGAGACCATTTTGTTGGTAGCACCAGCGCTCTCAAGTAGAGGGGTTAAAAATTCCTCTAAACCTGCGCCGTTTGCAAAGATAATGTCTGCATTAGTGACTTTAGCGACATCTTGGGGTGAGGGTTGAAACGAGTGTGGATCAGCTCCCACCGGCAACAGAACGGAGAGATCGATTACATCTCCCCCGACATTTTTGACAACGTCACCAACGATGGTGGTTGTCGCTAAAACATGGAGAGTTTTATTTGCGGAAACAGGGGAGGGGGTTGGCTGCGTTGAATTACACGCATATAGAAAAAGGGATAGGACGATAATGATAAACAGAATGAAGTTCCAGCTGCGTTTCATAGAAAGACACCTCTTTAAGTTAGTGAAATTGAAAATCATTATCATTATGAAGTGAAATGAAATTTTTGTCAAGGGTATAGATTAATACCGTTTATGATTTTAGAAAAGAATATCCCCACGGAAATTTATAGGATAATTTCTTTTCCTTGTCAATTGAGAGGTTCAGTTATTGCAATACCATTCTTTCGTTTTTCCGAAGTCCCCAGTGACCGAGCGAAATCCGGTACAGCCAATAATCGAAAGTATTACCCAGCAAGTTTCCAATGCGGATCATGCGAAGGACAATATGGATTGCTTCGGCTTTTTGAATGCCATAGGTTTCGATTAATTTTTGGGTAATATGCGGATCGGGATGTGCATCGCTTTCTGCCCAGTGTTGGGCATAGGTTAATGCAACCAGTTCATCCGCCGGAGTATCCTGCGGGATCATGCCAGAAAGGAGCTGACGTAATTCCTCCGTCCCCAGACCAGCCCGCAATGATTCTTTTGCGTGGAAGTAACTGCAATAGCGACAGCCATTCACTTGTGTCACCACCATCATTAACCGTTCTCGAAAAGGAAATGGGATAATCTCCCGCATGGCTTGTCGGATCAGCGGACGGTGCTGCCACATATAACGAAAGTCGTCTAAAAATTCACGCCAATGATGATAGATACGGCGGTTGAATGTGGGTCTCATCAGCTAAATTACGGTGTTTTTGTTGCGGTTGGTTGGACGGTTACCGCTCCAGCCGGAATAGTGCCTGTCACAGTGGCAATGGGCGTAGCAGTGGGTGGTACAGGTGTGACGATGTTTACCCGCACTATTAATTTTTGACCGACGTAGATCGTGTTAGCGTTTTCAAGCTTATTTTGCTCGATAATATCTTCCACGGTGCTGTTGAACTTTTGGGCAATAATTGCCAGCGTATCTCCAGACTGGACTATGTATTCAATCTTCGACCCGCGCCCAATGTTTGGCGATAAAGGCGTGGCAGTTGGTAAGGTCGTATTGGGTCCAGGGATGGTAATCTGGTCGCCAGCCCGGATTAATGGATTGGCGGGGTCCAAATTATTGATCGCAAGTAAGACGAACAAATCCACTTTGAATTTTTCGGCTATTGCGGATAATGTATCCCCCTGCTGGACGGTATATGGGAATGGTCCCGATGGCGTTGCTGTGGGGGTTTCGGTGGGGGTTGCTGTCTCTGTAGGGGTATCGGTGGGAGTAGGCGTAATGGTTGCCGTGTTTGTGGGAGTGGCGGTTGCAGTTGGGGTTGCTGTGGCGGTAGGGAAGAGGGAGATTTTGAACCCTTTCGGATTAGCCAGCCAGAAAATTAATATCGCCGCACCAATTACCAATAACAATGCTGCCCCTCCGAGGATTAAAGGCGCTTTTTGGGCAGCTTGCTGCCGTTTTCGATATGAAGAAATCACATCTTTTGCTTTTTCTTTGTCGTCCATTTTCTCATCCATTTCTACTCTCACACCTGCGAGAGATATGGTAATTCTACACGATTTTTCCTATCTTGTAATTTTGTCATTTTCTTCTGCTTGCCAGGTTTTCGGATCATACGGAGGCAATTCACACCGCAGAGGGCTATCTTCACGATATCCTAAAGCGTAACCAGCTTGCATCAATTGATGAATCTCGCTGGTGCCTTCGTAAATGACCGCGCCTTTGGCATTCCGTAAAAAGCGTTCTACATTATACTCGTCACTGTAGCCATAGGCGCCATGAATTTGAACCGCTTCTGCGGCTGCTTGAAAAGAGGCATCTGTGGCAAACCACTTTGCAAGTGAAGTCTCGCGTGTGTTCCGGATCCCTTGATTTTTCATCCAGCCAGCCTGCAAATACAGTAAACGTGCTGCCTCATAAGACTGTGCCATTACGGCGATCTTTTGTTGAATGAGTTGAAACCGTCCGATTTCGCGCCCAAATGCCTGTCGCTCTTTGGCATATTTCACACTTTCCTCTAAACAAGCGCGGATTAATCCTGTCGCTCCGGCTGCCACAGTATAGCGTCCATTATCCAGGCACGACATCGCAATCTTAAATCCCTCACCTTCTTCTCCAATTCGGTTTTCGACGGGAACATAAACATCTTGAAAAGCGATCCAACCGGTTGAGCCAGCCCGAACGCCCAATTTTCCATGGATATCTCCGCGTGTTACGCCTTTCGAATCCAGTTCAACTAAAAATGCTGAAAGACCCTCATGGGGATCCTTCACCTCTGGATTGGTGCGTGCAACAACCAGGGCATGATGAGCCTTGGTCGCTAAGGAGATCCACATCTTTTCGCCATTTAGAATATAGCCATCGCCTTCTCGGCGGGCAGTGCTGCTAAGATTAGCCACATCGGAGCCGGCTCCTGGCTCTGTGAGACCAAAACAAGCGATCTTTTCTCCTTTGGCTTGCGGTACTAAAAAACGTTGTTTTTGCTCCTCAGTTGCCCATTGTAACAACCCCATACTGTTCAAGCCCACATGAACAGACATCACCACCCGCAACGAGGTATCTACGGCTTCAAGTTCTTCGCAGGCAAGCCCCAAGGAGATGTAATCCATCCCTTGCCCGCCATAGCGCACTGGAAAACAAATCCCTAATATCCCCAATTCCCCCATACGTTCCAGGACAAACGGAGCCATTTGTTGGGAGCGATCCGATTCTTTGATCACTGGCGCAACTTCCCGCTGGGCAAATTCGCGCACGAGTTGCTGTACCATTTTCTGTTCGGAAGTAAGGGAAAAATCCACTCTGTTTCTCCTCTGCTTTGTATAAACGACCTTTTTTCATTATAGCCATAAACGGTTGAAAAAGGAAAGCTTTCATCGCTACTCTAAACATTTTCTCATCTCATTCAGCGTATAATCAGCGCAAATGATAAATGCTGCTGAGCGGAAGGCGATTCGTTACCTAAGCGCAGCATTCAGTTTTGGGATGCTGCTCATGCTTCTCATTCCAATGGCTCAAGGTATTGTGGCATTACGCCAAAGTGACCAACTTCTCCAACAAGGCAGGCTCCTCCAGGCTGCCCAGTTACGCCTCCGGGCTGGTAAAGGCTTGTTTTGGCAAAGCGAAGACTTGATTGAACAAGCGGGCAAAATCTTCTTACAAGCACAACAAGCACAATTGAGTATCGAATCGTTACGCCCTCTCTATGTGCGACATCGGCTCTCTTATGCTGGGAAATTGACACTTGCCCAAGCGTATGCCCAGGCGGGGTATGTCACCATGGCGAACCAGCTCCGCCAAGAATTAGCGGATAGCGGATATTTACCTCTCATCCTGTATCCTCTGTTGCTTGAAAGTTTTCAATCTACCCATCAATTTTTAGAAGCCCGTAAGACATTAGAAAAATTGATGATGCTACAACCCCATTTCCCTCTTTGGCGGTATCGGTATGGGCTTATTTTGCTCACTACTCAACCAGAAGAAGCGAAAAAAATCTTGAAAGAGATTGTCGCAAACGATGTTACTTACAAAGACGGCATTGAAAAGTTGCTTGATCCGCTTGAGCGATCTCAGAGCGAGGATATGGGCTATCAGCTCCTCCAAGCTGGACGAGGGCTTGCAAGCATAGGGGAATGGACTCTTGCAGAAGAAGCCTTCTATCGGGCTGTTTCCATCCGCCCCGATTATGCCGAAGCTTGGGCATATCTCGGATTAGCCAAATTTCGCAACGCTTTTTCTGACTTAACCCCAAATAACTCGCCTAACACCGAAACAACATCATTAATACCAGACGAAAGCGCTGATCATCCAATAGGATGGTTAAGAGACCGTAGTGGTCTGGCAGAAATCCGCAATGCGTTGTGGTTAAAACCGCAGTCCCAGGTGGCGCTGGTGTTTGAAACCCAGTATTGGTTGGAACGCGGCTATCCGCAAATTGCCCTAAAGAGTGCTACGAAAGCAGTGAAAATTTATCCAAAGGATGAAGCTGTGTTAGAAAACTATGCCCAGGTGTTAGCCCAAAACGGCGCGCTTGAGTCAGCGTGGCAGGTTTTTCATGAGATCTTTCAAATTACCGACCAGAAAACGGAGGCAGCTAAATCTTTACTGCGTTTTGATATCCAAAACGAGTATCAATTATGGGAGGAAGCGCTGCCTCTGGCGCGTACATTAACCTATCAAAATCCAGGCGATGTGGAAAGCCTTGATTTATTAGCCCAGGTTCTCTTTTCGTTGAACTATCTCGAACGGGCGACAGAGATCTTGGCACAGGCGTTGCGCCTTGATCCAAATTATGCCCCTGCCCATCTGCACCTTGGGATAATCTATCTGCAAAATAATCGAATAAACGATGCTATTCGAGAATTTAATCATGTCATTCAAATAGCACCGAATACTCCAATTGCCTACCAGGCACAACGCATTTTAGTAAACTATTTACCTTGATCCAAGCAGAAGATGATTGAAATCCTTTTTAATATTTTTCATCTCCAGCTCAAAATAATGATTTTCTACTCGCTTTATAAAAGTTTAATGTCAATAATTAATTCACACCAATTATCTGATAGAACTGTTCTAGCATTTCCTCAACGGTTAAGGTTGAAGGAGAAAAGCCAAGTGATGCACATCGTTGAGCCAGCTGGGTTATTTGCGGTGGTTCAAGAAAAGTTTGGGATAGTATGTCTGACATGCGGAAAACATCCCGTGTATTCCCATCCGCTAAGATTTTACCTTTCCCCATGACAACTACTCGCCGAGCATATTTTGCGACGATAGGCATATCATGGGTAATAATAACGATTGTATGTCCAAGTTCTTCGTTTAATCTTTTTAGAAACTCCATAATTTCGATTGACTGACGTGCATCCTGGCCTGTGGTTGGTTCATCAACGATGATCACTTTGGGTCGTAGAGCGAGAATAGAAGCGATAGCAACTCGCTGACGAAGGCCCTTCGAAAGAAAAAACGGATGTTCACTAAAATAACTCTCATCCAAGCCGACTACTTTAGCTGCCTCTTCAACTCTTTCTTTCACTTCATTTTCAGGTAGTTGAATATTCCGAGGCCCATAAGCAATTTCATCCCAACAATTATTATTAAATAACTGATGATCAGGGTTTTGAAATACATAGCCAACTCGACGCACCATTTGAACAATTGGAGTATTTTTGGAATTTAATCCATCTACAATCACATCACCCTGTGTTGGTTTAAATAAACCATTCAGACATTTTGATAAAGTAGTTTTCCCTGAACCATTTTGTCCGATAAATGCCAGAAATTCACCATCAAATATCTTCATATTGATATCGGATAAAGCCAGAGTTCCATCTGTATAGGTATACCAAAGATGATCTACAGTGATGAAAGGTTTTTGATCGTTCATCTATTTACTCCGTTGATTTTTTCGTTTATTATTTTAATTAAATTATTTTCAGCAGCTTCGAGCGTCAGAGGCAATACACTGTTCGCATAACCAGCTTCAAAGAGACGATAAAAAAATAGTAAAACCCCCGGTGGATAAACACTTTTTTCTAATAAGAGCGGTATATTTTGAAAAAATTGTTGGGTTTCATCCTCAAGAATTAATTCGCCATTACTGAGTAAAATCATTCGATCTGCTAATGGAATTAAATTTTCTAAACTATGTTCAATTACGATGATCGTATTTCGTTTTTCTTTCTTTAATTGTGCTAATACCTCAAATACTCTTTTACGACTAATGGGATCTAGCATTGAGGTAGGTTCATCTAAAACCATCACTTTCGGCATCATAGCTAAGACAGCTGCAAGGGCAACCCTTTGTTTTTGTCCCCCTGAAATTTCATAAGGTGGTTTTAACATTAGGGGTTCAAGATCAACAAGGTCTGTTACCCATTCTAGACGTTCCTTTATTTCCGGTATACTCAAGCCAAGGTTTTCCATTCCGAAAACCAATTCATCTTCTACAGTCATCGCTGTGAATTGTGATTCCGGATCAGAGAAAACCACCCCTACCGATTTTTGCAATTCCCCCTTAGCATATTTTTCAACCTCTTTTCCATAGACAAAAACCTCGCCTTGTTTAATTCCATTATATTGTCCAGGGATTAGTGCATCGAGTGAATAAGCTAAAGTCGTTTTTCCTGAGCCATTTGGTCCTATAATACCAATAAATTTTCCTTCTTCAATTTCGAGATTGATATTTCGTAACGCTAAATCGCTTGAATTCATATATTGCCAAGAATAATTTTTAATTTGAATAATCACATTTGACATAACTAATTTTCTCCTTAATTAACCAATAAATTTTGAAGCCCAAATTGTGAGTATCGAAGTATTGAGTCCAAAATACCCAAAACCATAACGGATAATAAGAATTGCCACAAATAAAGCTCCAATTATGATGGTTAATAAAATATCAAGTTTCTTAAAAGTGTAATGAGTTAATATATAATCAGCACGTTTTACTTTACTTGCTGGACCAGTAAAAGCGTAACCGCGAGCAACCAGTGCGTTTGTAAATTCTTCGGAACGGCGTAAAGATAAAGCAAATAATGGGATCATATACATTACATACTTTCTTATTTTATAAGGAATGGATTTCCCTTTTGTATCAAAACCGCGTGCTTGTTCAGCTTGCCGCACAATTTGAAAATCTTCTAATACCATTCCAGCTGAGCGTAATGCCATAGCGAAAACATAAGTAACCACAAATGGGGCTTTGATGCTCCTCATGGCTACAATCACGTCTCGTTCTCTTGTAGTACTCAGGAAAAATACCATCGTAATAATCATAGGCAAGATTCGGAAATAAACGACAATGGCATCGCGGATTCTTTCCCAATAAATTTTGAATGCCAGAAATTTGAATAACAAATGATATTCTGGGTGATTCCCACTAAAAATGACATAGGATATAAATATAATAGATCCCATTGATATTGCGACTGGCACATATATACGTAAAATTTTCATGTCGACTCTGCTCCACCACATTAATAAAAAGATACTAATCATAAGGAGCAGATTCCATTCTGGTGCAGCGATAAACATTGGAAATAGACTAACCACCAATAAGAAAAATAGCTTAACGAAAGGATGAATCACATAAATCGGTGATTCGTTTGGTATATACCCTAACATTGTTTTATTCATTAGCATACCTCATAGAATTAAAATATTTGGGAGGAAGTCTTGCGACCCCCTCCCAAGCATATAGGTCAGAGTTTATAAATAATTACGCCCACCACTTTTTCACAAATGCGGATGTGCGAATTACCACACCTGAAAGTGCTTTCAGTAAAATGAAATTAAATACAATGCCTGCAACAACGTTTCCGCCAAACCATCCCCAGATGAATAACGGCACTGATTCTGTAGTGAGAAGGCCAAAACCTTTCAGAACCACTAGCGGAGAATAAAGCGCGCCAAATGCACTGGAGACGATCATGGATAGAAAGAGTATAAGATAATCGCGCCCTGTTTTCAGGCGTGGGTCAGCTTTGAAATAACGGAATGCCCATGCTGGTAAAAAGCCTTGAACTAGATTAGCAGGAATATACGCTAAAGAAACATAAAATGGTGTTCCTGCAATTGCGTTAGAGAAGAACGGGAAAATAAAACCAGCAATAACACCCCACATTCCAAACCAGATTGAACCGACTTGTTGAACAGCAATTCCTGTCCAGAAGAAATTGACCCCAAAGCCTAACGGGAAACTAATACTTCCAAAAGCCCCCACCACAAAACCAATGCCGATCAACAATGCTAGTATCACGATATGAATGACGCCTACTGAACGTCTTTCACCGGGTTGAACAGTCCAGATCTGTTCAGCTGTCAATTCTGGAGGTTTATTTGAAGCCATAGCAATTTCCCTTTCTATAAAAATATTTTTTAGAGTTTGTTAAGGTTTCTATTTATTTTATATCTATTTATTTACAACCTCCTCAATAAAATCACATTATATATGACACTCTGACCTAAATATATTATATATCATCTTGTTAAATTATTATTAAAATCAAGCCATTATGGGTATTCAAAAATACTTTTTTCCCATTTGTTTCATCAGCCGATGATCTTAATTTAATAAGAAAAAAAACTGAACACGCAATTTTAGAAGAGATTATAATCTTTTTGAATATTATTATGACTTTAAGTACCAGCACTCCAAAATTAGTACTTTTTATATCCATTATTGTTTTTGGATCGTCTTTACTATTAGTTGCTTGCAATATTCCCCTTGATTTTTTGCAAGCGCCTGGTGGTGTTTTGTTTCAAGATGATTTCTCCCAACCCATTGCGCAATGGCAACGTGCGGATGTCACTCAAGCGTCGAGCGATTATGTGGAGGATTCTTATCGTATCCGTGTAAATCAACCCAATCTTCGTGTTGTGAGCACAGCGGGTCTTTCTTTTGAGGATGTCCAAATCGAAGTAGATGCCCAAAAAAAGAATGGCTCCGAGCACAACCTTTACGGTATTATCTGCCGATATCAAAATGAGGCAAATTATGATGCCCTCCTTATTTCCAGCGATGGATATTATGGCATTTTTGCGAATGTTTCTGGTAAATTCGGACTAATCGGGGTAGAATTAATGGCAGCAAGTAATGCCATTCATGGCGGTTTGATCTCGAACCACTTGAGCGCTCGTTGCAACGGCAACCAGCTCTCGCTTGCCGTGAATGGTCGTTTTCTCACCTCCCAAGTGGACGAGCATTTCTCTCGCGGAGATATTGGCTTATTGGTTGGCTCTTTGGAAGAAGATGGTGTAGAAGTCTGGTTCGATAATTTGAGTGTCATTAAACCCTGAGATGAGAATATATTTGGATATGGTAGGATGCCGCTTGAATCAAAGCGAGATTGAATCCTACGCCCGTCAATTTATTTCAGCTGGTCATGATTTAGTGGAAAGTGCAGCAGAAGCAGACCTGGTCGTGATCAATACCTGCACGGTCACCGCTGCTGCTGCGTCTGATTCACGTGCAAAAATCCGTCAGGCACAGCGCGCCGGTGCGGAGCGCATTGCAGTAACGGGCTGTTGGGCAACCTTACAACCAGAAGCCGCCCAAGTAATGGAGGGTGTTACATATGTCATCCCCAACCAAGCTAAGGACAATCTGGTTAAAGAGATCCTCCCCGAATACGACCTCGAACCGCTTGCCCGCCAGCCTGTTCCTGGAGCGCGCCATCGCACACGGGCATTTATTAAAGTGCAGGATGGGTGTGACAATCATTGCACGTTTTGTGTCACTCGTCTGGCACGTGGTGCTAGTCGTAGCCGTCCTATTGAAGATGTCCTGACCGATATCCAGGCAGCCATCCGCAACCCCGCAACAAGGTCAAGGGAGGGCGTTGCACGCGAAATTGTTCTAAGCGGAGTCCATCTTGGCTCATGGGGGCAGGATTTCCCCGTGCCGATGCACTTAAAAGATCTCATTCAAGCGATTTTGCAAGATACTGACGTAGAACGATTACGCCTTTCCTCGTTGGAACCGTGGGACTTAGACGAAGATTTTTTTCGCCTTTGGGAAAACCCGCGTTTATGTCGTCATCTCCACTTGCCCCTTCAATCTGGCAGTGCGGAGACATTAAAGCGCATGGGGCGCAATACCACCCCATCCGCTTACTCCCGCTTAGTGGCAAACGCGCGGCGGAGCGTCCCTGGGATTGCCATTACCACTGATATTATCGTCGCCTTTCCAGGAGAGAGCGAGAGTGAATTTGAGGAAAGTTTAGCGTTTATCGAAGAAATGGCATTTGCCTCCGGGCATGTTTTTACTTATTCACCGAGGCCAGGCACACCCGCCGCACGAATGAAGAATCAAGTTAATCCAAAGGTAGGGAAAAAGCGGAACGCACTTGTTCGGGAGGTACTCCATCAATCGGCGAGCCAATATCGGCGCTCTTTTATTGGGAGCACTCTTTCTGTTCTCTGGGAATCAATCAAGTCGGTTGGACCAGATGGGTGGCAGCTGAGCGGTTTGACTGACAATTATTTACGGGTAAATGCGTTTGCCTCACAGCCGCTGTGGAACCAAATTAGTTTGGTGAAACTTGAAAAGGAAGAAAACGGGGAGCTGTTGGGAACGATTGAAGAGCAAATGTAAAGCGAGACATTTTTCTTTAGCCTTGCAGTAAAATATTCCTATGGGACCTGGTGAGCAAAATTGTATCTTCTGCCGTATTATCCATGATCAAGCACCTGCACGCGTGATTTTCCGAGATTCGCTGGTTACGGCATTTCACGATATTCACCCCGTCGCGCCAGTACACATCTTGATTGTCCCCAACAAACACATTTCCTCTGTGAATGAAATTCAAGAGGAAGATGAGCAATTGATTGGACATTTGTTTTGGGTGGCAAAGACGATTGCTTCTCAATTAGGGATAGCGGAAAGCGGTTATCGCTGTATCATCAACACAGGCCCGGATTCGGGACAGGCTGTTTTTCACCTTCATCTACATCTGATAGGTGGACGAAGGGTGCGCTTCCCGATGGGATGAACGCTGAGATAGATATGCTGAAAGTTTGCGGATATCTTCGGAATATAGGCGTTCTTAATGTTCCCACAATTTCTACCATTTCTCCCAGCAATTAATCTCTAAACCTTTACAATGGTATAATGAGAATTATGAGCATGAAAGAACGAATCCAAAACGATTTAAAAATAGCGCTGCGCGAAAATGACGAGGTGCGTAAGCGCACCCTGCGCATGGCACTCTCTGCTATCCGTTTTTTTGAGGTCGAAAAAGGGATTGAATTAGATGACAGTGCTGTCATCAGTATTTTGCAAAAAGAAGTTAAATCCCGCAATGAAGCGATCGCTGATGCCCAGCGGGCAAATCGTCCTGACCTCGTTCAAGCAAGCCAGCAGGAACTGGCGATTCTGGAAAGCTATCTCCCAAAGGCATTGAGTGAATCAGAATTAGAGGAACTCGCCCGGCAAGCCATTGCTGAAGTCGGTGCTACCTCCGTTCAACAAATGGGGCAGGTAATGAAAATTCTCATCCCCCGTTTACAGGGACGTGCCAGCGGAGACCAAGCAAGCCAAATGGTACGAAAATTGCTTAGCTGATGTTTATTGGTTGAATTTCCTCATCGAGTCGCATGAGGATGTAGAAATGATTATACATGAACGCCCAGAATAAACCAAGCAAAGCACGACGGAATGTTTTTTATCTCGTGCTGCTTACGGTGGGGTATGCCATCGTCACAGTTGCTTTGGTTATCCCCTCCTTACTCAACACCAATGCAAGCTCGTTACGCGAAGGACAGGTAGCTGCCCAAGATATTCAAGCACCGCGCACCATTACTTATGTGAGCGCTATCCTTACCGAGCGTGCCCGCCAAGCTGCTGCGAGTAATGTCTCGCCGGTATATTCCTCTCCCGATACATCCATTGCCCGCCGCCAGCTGGAAAGATTACGCAGTGCCTTAGCATTCATTAACACAGTGCGGGCAGATAGTTTTGCCAGCCAGGATCAAAAAATTGCTGACCTGCAATCTCTTCAGGATATCCACTTAACGGTGGATCAAGCAAAAGCGATTTTGGCATTAAACGATTTGCGTTGGCAAGCAATCCAACAAGAGGCGATTGTCGTCCTCGAACAAGCGATGCGAGTCTCTATCCGTGAAGATAGAGTCAATGAGATCCGCCACAGTTTGCCAACGATGGTCAGCCTGGCATTAAGTGAAGACCAGGTGGCGCTGGTTGTAGAATTGGTAGAACCGTTTGTGGTTGCCAATAGTTTTTACAATGAAGAACTGACCGCCGACGCACGTCAAAAAGCGCTTCAATCTGTCACCCCTGTCACACGTACGTATCAAGCCGGCGAAACAATTGTCCAGCGTGGGAGAGTCCTCAAAGCAGAAGATATCGAAGCGCTCCAGGCGCTTGGCTTGGTAAAACCGCAAGCCACTCTCCAGGTTTGGTCGCAAAACGCTTTGATTGCATTCTTGATGGTCACCTTCTTGTTTTTTTACATCCGCCGCAAGAAGTCGCTTACCAATGATGTGCGTACCTTGACAATTTTCAGCATCCTGTTTGTTAGTTTTTTGTTCACTGCCCGTCTATTGCCAATCAATAGCTTGTTCTCTTATATTTTCCCTTATGCGGCATTTGGGATGGTGATTGCGGTACTGATTAACAGTGGGGATATTGCTATTATCACTTCCATCTGTTTTGGCTTTTTAACTGCTTTTGGACAACCGAATGCATTAGAGATATTGATGTACACCATTGTCTCCAGCTTGTTCGGTATTCTTACTTTGGGCAGAGCCCGCCGCATCATGGCGTTCATTTTAGCAGGTTTAACCGCTGGCACCTCTGGAGCGTTGGTGCTGTTAATATTAAATCAAATGAACGGCACTGCAGACATTGTAGCGCTGGTTTCGATTACCGGGGCGGTAGTAGTGGGGGGAATTGCCTCGGCTGGGCTGGCGATCTTGCTGCAATTCCTTTTTGCTCAATATTTAGGACTGACCACTGCGCTTCATCTAATGGAAATCTCCCGTCCAGAACATCCTCTTCTGCGGTTTTTACTCACCAATGCACCTGGCACATACCAACATAGCCTGCAGGTAGCTAACCTTGCCGAACAAGCCGCCGAACGGATCAATGCTGATCCCTTGCTTACCCGGGTCGGTGCTTTATATCATGATATTGGAAAAGCGCTCAACCCGGCATTCTTTATCGAAAACCAAATGGCGGGGAGCGTCAACCCCCATAATAATCTCGATCCGGCGGTAAGCGCTAAGATTATCATTAATCATGTCACGGATGGCTTAACCTTAGCGCGTAAATACCGTTTACCCAAACGTATTCAGGATTTTATCAGCGAACATCATGGCACCATGATCGCCCGTTATCAATATGCCAATGCGGTCAATGCGGTTAATGGAGATGAAAGCAAAGTCGATATCAGACAATTCCAATATCCTGGCCCGAAACCGCGTTCGCGCGAAACGGCTATTTTGATGCTTGCCGATGGATGTGAAGCGCGTGTGCGCGCTGAGCAACCCAAAGATGAAAATGAACTCCGCCAGGTCATCAAAAGCGTTTTTGACAACCGCATCGCCAGCGGACAGCTGGATCAGACCAACTTAACACTCCATGACTTAACCGAATTAATGGATGCTTTCACCGCTATCCTGCGTGGTATCTATCATCCGCGCATCGAATATCCCAAAATTGAACCGACTGTCGTGACTGTGAATAGTGAAATCGTACAGGATGAAAATACCAAGCCGCTGCCTAAGCCTAGCGAAAACCCATTACATAGTGCATCATGATCTCAATCGTTTTTCTTCTAAAGGTGGAAAAAGACATCCAGGAGAACTGGCAAACCGTACTGCGGGAGGCAGCCGAAGCTACCCTCAAAACGGCAGAGTGGAAGGAACTGCCAGCGGTCACCATCGTGCTTGGCGATGATGATTACTTAATGGAACTGAATCATCAATTCATGGGTATCGATCAACCAACCGACGTACTCTCTTTTTACATCGGTGAAACCAATCCAGAGGATGGCAGTTATTATTTGGGAGATTTAGCGATATCTCTCACCCGGGCAAAATCACAGGCAGAAACGGGCAACCATTCTGTCGAAGATGAGCTGCGCTTATTAGTTGTGCATGGTGTGTTGCATTTGCTCGGTTACGACCACGCCAGTGCGGAAGAAAAAAAACAAATGTGGTCAGCACAAGCCAAAATCTTGCAGTCGCTAGGCAGCAATCTGATCATGCCCATTGAATAATGCCATGACAAACCAATTCCGCGAATTCATCATATCCCGCATTCATTCGTTTCGCCACGCCTTTGCGGGATGGGCTTTTGTTATCCGTACCCAAAGGAATGCCTGGATACATGCCTTAGCCAGTGTCCTGGTGATCCTGGTTTCATTGTGGTTGCATCTATGCCTGCGGGATTGGGCAATGATTATCCTGGCAATTACCTTGGTCTGGACGGCGGAATTTCTCAACACCGCTCTTGAAGCTGTGGCAGATTTAGCCAGCAATGGGCAGCAGAATCGCTTAGCCAAAGTGGGCAAGGATGTTGGCGCTGCAGCAGTGCTCATTGCTGCGTTGAGCTCTATTTTGATCGGTATCCTTATCCTTGGGCCTCCATTGATAGAAAGGTTAGGTTTTTGATGTCTTTACCTTTTCGTTTTGGAACTGTTGGTTCTCCGAAATCCACACCACCGAAACCAGGCGGGTCAGTGGGCGCGATTCTCCGTTTAGCCGAATTAGAATTAGACGCGTTTGAATTGGGCTGGGTGCAATCCGTCCGGGTATCCGAAGCAACCTGTGCCGATATCCGTTTGGCAGCTTTAGAAAAAGACATTTCCCTCAGCGTCCATGCCCCTTATTTTATAAATCTCAATGCGGATGAAGTCGAATGGCCCAAGTCACGCAAAAGATTAATGGATGCGGCATTTTATGGCAATTTGGCGGGGGCGACCGACATCATCTTTCACCCTGGTTCTTATTTTGGAAAACCCCCCAACGAAGTCCTACCGCTGGCGATCGAGCGCCTCTCAGAATGCGTAGAGGAATTACAGCTTGCTGGGAATCCAGTACGATTACGCCCCGAGACAATGGGGAAATCCGCCATGTTAGGTTCTTTTGAGGATGTTCTGCAATTTGCGAAAGCCTTACCCACTGTGGAACCCTGCATTGATTTCGCACACCTCCATGCCCGTCCTGGGGATGGCAGTATGAACAGCTATGAGGAATGGTCTCGCCTTCTCGAGCAAATGGGGAAAACTATCGGGGAAATGTCACTCAAGCGCCTGCACATTCATCTCTCTGGAATTGAATACTCGGCAAAAGGGGAGCGTGAACATTTACCCATTCAAGAAGCAGATTTGGATGTTCGGGCAATATTCCGAGCGCTTAAAGATTTCAACTGTCAGGGACGCATCCTCTGTGAAAGTCCAATCCTGGAAGAGGATGCTCTGTATTTGCGTCAATTATGGATGGAAGTTGCGGGTAATTAATGCTTACGTTTGCTTGATGCGGAAGGTGACCCTCCCTCATGGTTCTCGAATGAGGTGAGAATCAATGGTCTGTTTCATTTCGCTGTGTGTAGCTATCAGGGGGTAATGGGAGATCATTTTATTTTCTAAAAATTGTCATACAATTTCATTTTTGGTGTAAAATAGCGTTACCGATACAAACACTGGTAGTGTGATTTAAGGATATTTATCCGATTAAAGTGGAACATAAACTCTCGTTTTTACTAGTATAATGGTTATAGGAGGATGATCCATGCCAACCCCTCAACCCAATTCCAAATATTGCTTCATTTGTGGGATGGAAAATCCTGTCGGGTTACACCTCCATTTCGAAGAAACAGCACCGGGTGAGGTAAGAGCGGATTGTATTATTGACGAAAAGTATCAAGGCTATCCTGGCATTGTACATGGGGGAATTGTGGCTGCCATGTTAGATGAAATCTCTGGCAGGGCATTGATGGGCGATGCCGATCATCCTCGCTTTATGTACACAGCGCGTTTGAATATTCGTTATCGCAAGCATGTTCCGACTGGAGAGCTGCTCCATTTAGTTGGGAGGGTGGGTAAAGACCGCGGGCGTTCTGCCACTGCGTTTGCTTCAATCCTGGATAAAAATGGAAATGTACTCGCAGAGTGTGAATCTTTGTTAGTTGATGTACCAAAAGATGCCTATCAAGATGTCAATCTCGAGGAATTTGGATGGAAAGTATATGCGGATAAGGAGAGCACATGATCGAAGAATATTACCGTCCTGAAACATTAAGCGAAGCGCTGGAGATCTTGCAGAAGAAAGGTCACACAGCGAAAATTTTAGCAGGGGGGACAACGGTACGAAAATGGGGGGAAGCAATCAAAACAGTGGTGGATTTGCAATCAATTGGTATGGATCAAATCACCTATCGTCAAACCGACACGGTAATAGGGGCGATGGTCACGCTGGATCAGCTTTCCCATTTGAACACAATACCCAGTGCTTTGCGAGTTGCGCTGGAACTGCAAGCCACCTTTAACCAGCGTCAAATTGCAACCGTAGCAGGGAGTTTAATCGCAGCAGACGGGCGCTCCACCTTCGCCACAGCGATGTTGGCGCTGCATGCACGCTTGCATAGCTTCCCCTCCCAAAAGGAATTTTCCTATGGGGATGTGCTGGCTTTGCCCAGTGACGCCTTGGAGGGACAAATTATTACCGAGATTTTGATACCCACCCAAGTACAGCTTGCCTTCGAATATGTTGCCCGCACCCCGGCTGACTTACCGCTGGTTTGTGTGGCGTTGGCACGCTGGAATTCTGGAAGACTTCGACTGGCACTGGGCGGTTGGGGAAAGGCACCCATACTCGTCCTCGATGGTGGTGGAAAGCAGGAAGTGGCTTTGGCTGCCCGGAGCGCCTATAGTCAGGCGGGCGATGAATGGGCAAGTGCCAGCTACCGCTCTGAAATTGCCGCTCTCCTGGCGCAGCGATGTTTCAATGCGCTACATGGATAAAAAATGATCACTACAATTGCACTCGAAAGAGGGATGACATGGATATAGAATTACGCATCAACCAGATTACTTTTCCTTTGACGGTTTCTCCAGCGGATACTTTGTTGAAAGTGCTGCGTGCACTTGGGTTTTATGGGGTTAAAGAAGGATGCGATAATGGAGAATGTGGGGTATGTGCGGTGTTATTGGATGGTAAACCGGTTAATTCTTGTCAGGTGTTAGCTGCCCAAGCTGAAGGGCATAATATCGAGACGATCGAACATTTAGGAGAACATCCGCAGCAGGGTTGGAAAACCGGTGCAGGTCTACATCCAATTCAGCAGGCATTTGTAGAAAGCGGAGCAATTCAATGTGGCTATTGCACCCCGGCCCAGATATTAGCCGCTAAAGCATTGTTAGAAAAGAACCCCAACCCTAGTGAAGCTGAGGTACGTCAGGCACTATCTGGCGTTTTGTGCCGCTGCACTGGATATCTCAAGCCAGTCCAGGCGGTTTTGCGTGCTGCCGCCTATCTGCGCGGCGAGCAACTCCCGGCCCTTGATTTTGGAACAGAAGAGGAAGGCATCCCGGTTTCACTTCCTCCCAGAGATGAAGGCTTACAGCCCCCAGAATTGAATCCTCTGTCAGGTGTCATGACAAAGGTGATGCCGAAAGTGGTTCTATCTCCAAAATCGGAAACACATCATTCATTGGGAAAACCGGAAATAAAGGTAGATGCCCTGAAACTTGCCCAGGGAAAGCCAGCCTTTACCGCTGATTTTGAAATGCGGGGGATGTTATATGCCAAGGTTTTACGAAGCCCACTCGCTCATGCCCGTATCAAACGCATTGATGCCAGCCGGGCACGTGCTTTACCTGGAGTAGCAGCCGTCTTGACCTGGCAAGACCTACCGCGCGTGGCGTATTCTACTGCGGGTCAATCTCACCCTATTCCTGGTCCTTTGGATACTTTTTCGCTCGATAATAAAGTACGTTTTGTGGGAGACCGAGTAGCTTTTGTGGCTGCCGAGAGCGAAGAGATCGCTGAAAAGGCATTGCAACTCATTGAGGTGGAATATGAGCCTTTGCCAGCTATACTCGATCCGGCTCAAGCGATGCAGCCGAATGCCGTGCGCATTCACGATGAGGCAGAATACGTGAATTTCGGCGATTCTGACCCCGCCCGCAATTTAGCAGCTCATATTCATATCGACATTGGTGATGTAGAAAAAGGATTTGCTGAAGCAGATTACATCATCGAAGGAGATTATGAAGTACCAAAAGTACAACAAGCCCATCTAGAGCCGCATGTCGCGTTGAGTTATTGGGATGAAAATGACCGCTTAGTCATTCGCACCAGCACCCAGGTGCCTTTCCATGCCCGCCGACAACTTGCCCCCGTTTTGGGTTTACCGATTAAGCGCATTCGCGTGATCAAACCGCGCATTGGAGGCGGGTTTGGTGGAAAACAGGAAGTACTGATAGAAGATGTGGTCGCACATCTTACCATTGCAACCGGTCGACCGGTGTTTTATCAGATGACACGCGCCGAAGAATTCATTGCTGCCCGCTCACGCCATCCGATGCGCATACACATGAAAACCGGGGTGAAAAAGGATGGTACGATTACTGCAAATGCCATGCGGGTGCTCACCGATACCGGCGCATATGGATGCCATGCACTAACCGTCACTGGCAATACTGGTCACAAGGCAATGGCGCTCTATGTAGGCGATGGGCCCTACCGGCAAAATCCAAATATTCAATTCCATGCGGATATTGTGTATACCAATCATCCACCAGCAGGCGCCTATCGAGGCTATGGGGTGCCGCAGGGGTTCTGGCCAGTCGAACGGCATATGGAAAAAATTGCCCGCCAGCTTCATTTAGACCCCCTGGAGTTTAGGCTGAAAAACGCCTTGCGCGCTGGGGAACTGCATCCCTTCAGCACAGCCTGGAGTGAAGGGCGCGAGCCACGCCCCGAAATTATTTCCACGAACGGGTTAGAAGAGTGTGTCCGTCAAGGACGGGCAGCCATCGGTTGGGATGAGAAATTTGGGAACCCGCAATGGCACTCGGTCGAAGGGAAACCCCATCTGCGGCGCGGAATTGGGGTCGCACTGGTGATGCAGGGGACAGCCATTCCATATCTGGATATGGGTGGCGCAAGTATCAAGATGAATGACGATGGATCCTTTAATTTGCTGATCGGCGCAACAGACCTGGGCACTGGCTCAGATACGGTTTTGGCACAAATGGCTGCTGAAGTCCTTGGTGTGCCGGTGGATGATATTATCGTGTATTCATCGGATACCGATTTCACCCCCTTTGATAAAGGCGCTTATGCTTCCAGTACTACTTATATATCCGGTGGGGCGGTGGTCAAAGCCGCGCAGCAGGTATCTGAGCGCATCCGTCAACGAGCTGCGCGTTTATTCAATAATCAAGGAGAAAATTTAGCGGTGGTCACTCCCGAAGAACTCAAGCTGGTAGATCGCCAGGTGGTCACCCCGGATGGTCGCAGCATCAGTTTGGAAGAAATCGCATTAAATGCTCTTCACCAAGAGGATCAAGAGCAAATTATGGGGGTTGCCTCGTTTTATTCGCCGGTCTCACCGCCCCCATTTGCTGCCCAGTTCGCTGAAGTGACGGTAGATATCGAAACCGGCATGGTTGTGGTGGATCGGTTGGTGATGGCGGTGGATGGAGGAGTGATTGTCAATCCACTCACCGCTTCTGGGCAAGTGGAAGGCGGGATGACCCAAGCGCTAGGATATGCAGTCAGTGAAGAGATGGTTTATGATGAGCAGGGACGGGCACGCGAGCGCGACTTACGCACTTATCATATCATGCAAGCGCATGAAATGCCGCAGCTGGAAACCATATTCGTCGAGACCGTTGAACCCTCTCATCCATTTGGTGTCAAAGCAGTAGCGGAAATTCCAATGGACGGGGTTGCTCCGGCAGTAGGGAATGCGGTTTTCGATGCCTGTGGAGTTAATATTGACGCCAATCCGATCACTCCTGAGAAACTCTGGCGAGCGTTGCGCTCTCAGAAAGAGGGAGTAAGCCAATGACCACTATCTATCAAGCACTGGCTGAATTAGAACAAGCGAATCAGGCTGGCGCATTGTGTATGGTAGTGCGCAGTCAAGGATCTACCCCACGGCACACCAGCAGTAAAATGCTTGTCTATCCCGATGGGCATATTTTAGGCACTGTGGGTGGCGGAGAATTGGAACGGAGGGTGATTGAAGAAGCAAAACAAGCCATTCAAGATGGACATCCCCGTTTTCTCACGTATAATATGGTAGATCCGCAGCGTGGTGATCCTGGTGTGTGCGGCGGACAAGTAGAGGTGTATGTGGAACCGATCAACCCCAAACCAATGATTGTTGTGCTTGGCGCTGGCCATGTCGGGAAGGCGGTAGCTGCTTTGGCGCACTGGTTGGGGTTTCGCGTGGCTGTTTGGGATGATCGCCCTGAGCTCTGTAATCCTGAAAATATCCCCAATGCGGATCAATATGTGGTTTGTCCGATCCAGGAATTACCCGAGCATCTTGAGCTTAATCACCAATGTTACCTTGTGCTTACCACCCGCGGAGCCGATTTGGATATCCATGGGTTACCCGTTTTATTGGATAAACCCGTAGCCTATATCGGGGTTATCGGATCACGCCGCCGTTGGGCAACCACGCGTAAGAACTTGCTGGATATTGGGGTAAAAGAAGAGTTACTCAAACGCGTTACATCGCCGATTGGATTAGAATTAAATGCAGAGACCCCTGAAGAAATTGCGGTCAGCATTATGGCGGAGATTATCATGCTGCGCAATGGTGGTCATGGCGGTCGTATGCTTTGGAATGATAGCAAAACAGAATAGTTTATTGGAGTGAAAAATGTGGCAGGAATATTATAGTGTTACCTCGATTGAAGAAGCTGTCCAAATTTTGGCAAAGAAAGGGGCAAAAGCACGGGTAGTTGCCGGCGCGACTGACTTAATCCTCGAAATAGAACGAAAAGTCCGCCGCGGCATTGAAACCCTCATCGATATCACCCGTGTTCCCGACCTTGATTTAATCACCCTTGACCAGGACGATGTGATTCACTTGGGTCCAATGGTGACCCATAACCATTGTGTCGGGTCAAAGCTGTTATTCGAGAGGGCATTTCCATTAGCTGCTGCAGCGTGGGAGGTTGGCGCTCCCCAGATTCGCAATCGCGGAACTGTTGCGGGCAACTTAATCACTGCTTCTCCGGCAAATGATACTATCTCCCCGTTGATGGCATTAGGGGCTAAGGTGAAACTGGTCTCTGCCAGAGGTGAGCGGATTGTCCCGTTAGAGGAGTTCTATCGCGGTGTTCGGAAGACGGTGATGGCAGAGGATGAATTGTTAGTGGATATTTTGTTCCCTGCCATGCAATCTAACCAACGCGGGACGTTTATCAAACTTGGATTGCGCAATGCCCAGGCGATCTCTCTCGTCAATGCCAGTGTGCTGGTGACGTTTAATGGTGAGGATAGCCAGCCAATCCAGGAGAGGAAGATTGAAAAAGCGGTAATCACCTTAGGGGCAGTCGCACCGCTCATCATCCATGCTAAAGAAGCCGAAGCGTATTTGGTCGGGAAAACCTTGACCCCCGATGTGATGGAGCAGGCGGCGAAATTAGCCCAATCAGCTGCCACGCCAATTGACGATGTGCGCAGTTCCGCCGATTATCGGTTGGAAATGGTGCGGGTATGTGTGCTGCGCGGTTTGCGGGCGCTAGCCAGGGGAGAAGAAAAAAGCAATTTTCCCCATGAACCAGTTTTATTATGGGGAAAGCGCAACGGTAAATCAACGATTGGATTAACCAACTCATCCGAACATAACCATCGAACACCAATTGAGACGACCATCAATGGTAAGGAGTATCGTATCGAGGGCGCGGGTCATAAGACGCTTCTACGGATGCTTCGGGAAGATGCGGGGTTAATTGGCACCAAGGAGGGATGTGCAGAAGGGGAATGCGGTGCATGTACTGTGTATCTCGATGGTGTAGCGGTGATGTCTTGCCTGGTGCCTGCACCACGCGCCCATCATGCTCAGATTGTCACAATTGAAGGATTAGCGCAAGGCGAACAGCTCCATCCGGTACAGCAGGCGTTTATCGAGGAAGGCGCAGTTCAATGCGGATATTGTACGCCAGGGTTTGTTATGTCGGCTGCTAAATTATTGGAAGAAAAACCGCAGCCAACCAAACTGGAAATTCAGCAAGCCATCACGGGTAATCTCTGCCGTTGTACTGGTTATTATTCGATTGTGCGAGCAATCGAGAAAGCCAGTACCATCAAGCTTCGTCAAATGGGCTAGAGCATCTCTTTATATTTGTTGGTGAAAGTGCCGATAGAACCCGGTTTTGAATGACAAAACCAGGCATTAACCCAGAAATGTGAGATTTATTGAGGAATGCTATGGCAAAATACACCATGTACGGCCGTAACCAACCCCCACCGCCACGCCCCTGGAATGTTCACCCAGTCTGGCGTGGCATTGGTTGTGTGTTGATGATCATTATCCCGATCATCTCCTACGCCGGGGCAGCGCTGCTCATCGAAGCCAATCAAACTCAGCAATGGCTGCCCATGCCGGCTGAATTAATGGGCGCGGTGCGCATACCCTATCTGGCAGTCGTTCCGCACCTGTTTGCCAATTTGCTGATCAGCGTGGTTTTGATCTTTATCGGCTATGGCTTTTTGATGATACTCTATGCAGTGATCTATCGTTTAATTGGTCCCCCAAGCTTATCACCGCTAGATGCTCCCCCAGAACGAAGAAAACGTCGTAGCCTTAAATAAGTGTTATCCGGTATTATTTTTTATTTATAAATTACTCCATTGGGGATAGCCACTTTAGTTCCTTAAGGTGGCGAGCCCTGATGCGGAAACCTTGCCAAGAAGAGGGGACTAGAAGTAGGGTTCTTCTTTTTGCCGCCGCAGCGACTTAATCTGACTACGATGATGTTTCGACTTGAGACGGGCTTCGCGTGCTGCAAGGCTGGGTTGGGTTGGGCGGCGTTTTTTGGGCGGGCGGGCCGCTTGTTGGATCAAAGCAGCGAAACGGTCTAAAGCATCTTGGCGGTTTTGTTCTTGTGTGCGAAAACGTTTAGCTTCGATGATGAGTATCCCATCGGTGGTAACCCGCTGGCCCGCCAATTTGATCAAGCGGTTTTTAAGCTCGGCAGATAGGGAAGGGGAATGGGCGATATCAAAACGTAGTTGCACTGCACTGGCAACCTTATTGACATTTTGTCCGCCTGGCCCTGCGGCACGGATAAAATCAAATTGGATCTCGTTTTCATCTAAATTAATGTTTGGGGGAATACTGATCATCCTCTATCTATTCCTGGTATCTATTCTAACCGATTTGAAATGGCTTAAGGGATAATACCCAAAAACCCTATCAATTTTGTAACACACGTATGAACAATTTTCATGTATACTTTTAAAAATTTTTTAAGACAATTAATTGAGGTTTTAGTTGAATTCGAACGCTCTCCTTAGTGCTATTTTTGAAAGCGCTCAAGATTCGATATTCGTAAAAGACCTATCTTTACGATATATTCAAGTGAATCCGGCGATGGGGCGATTGTTGCAGCTGCCCAGCGAACAAATCATTGGTAAGACCGATGCCGAACTATTTGGGGATGAAGCGGCGCGATTGATTAATGATGTGGATCGGCGCGTTTTAGGAGGAGAAATTGTCTCCATCGAAGATCATTTTCCAATCCATGGCAAGCTGCATACATTCAGTGTGGTGAAGACTCCCTTGCGGAATGAACAGGGTGAGATTATTGGATTATGCGGCATCGCCCGTGACATAACGCCAGAAAAAGAAGCCCAACAACAATTATTAGAAAACGAACTCCTTTTCCGAGATTTATTTGACAATGCCACCGATTTAATCCAATCGGTGGCTGCAGATGGACGTTTTCTATTCGTTAACCGAGCCTGGCAGGAAGCGCTTGGATATAGTGCAGAAGACGTGAAAAACTTACGCGTCTTTGATATCTTTGCGCCAGAATGCCAAGACCATTGCACCTCTATATTTAAACGCTTATTTGCGGGTGAAAAAGTAGAGACCGTAGTAACCACTTTCTTGAGAAAAGATGGCACGCCGATTGAAGTGGAGGGTGTGCTTAACAAGACCGAACGAGATGGGAGAGTGATTTCAACCGTTGGGATCTTCCGTGATATCAGCGAACGGAAACGGATCGAATCCGCATTACGCGAAAGCGAAGAGCGCTACCGCAAAATATTTGAGACAGCCGGTGTGTCGATTTGGGAAGAAGATTTTTCGGCAGTAAAATCTGCTTTGGACGAGCTGCGTGCGCAAGGGGTGAGAGATTTTCGGACGTATTTGGAGGAACACCCCCAATTTTTACAAAAAGCAGCAGCTAGTATACTGGTGCGGGATGTAAATCAGACCACCTTGCGCATGTTTGGCGCGCAGAGTAAAGAGCAAATGCTTGGCGAACTCAACAAGATATTTGTCCCTGAGACGATGGAAATACTCAAAGAGGAAATCCTGGCTATTGCAGAAGGGAGAACCTTTTTCGAAGGGGAGACAATCAATCAGACTTTACAGGGTGAGCGTAAATATATCTGGCTTACGATAACATTTCCTCAGGAACGCACCCGTTTTCGGAGCGTCCTGGTGAGTTTAATGGATATCAGCAAAATCAAGCAGGCGGAGCATGAAATTGAAGTTCAGCGGGTTTATTTTCAACAGCTCTTCGAGAACACACCGGTCGCCATTGCAATGTATGACAGCCAAGACCGCATTGTACGCATCAATCGTGCGTTTGAGAAATTGTTTGGCTACACTCCTGAGGAGGTGGAAGGGAAACACTTCAACGAGTTAATTATCCCGCCAGAGTTAGAAGATGAAGCCAGCGGTTTGTCCATCGCGGTGTTTGGTGGCAGCGCCATTCAGAAAGAGACCTATCGGATGCGGAAAGATCGTACCCATGTACCGGTGGTGGTGTACTCTGCGCCGATTGAATTAGACGGCGAAATTGTCGGCGGATATGCTATGTACGTGGATATCAGTGACCGCAAGTTGAAAGAACAAAAGCTGGAATATTTAAGTTCGCATGATACGTTGACGGGTTTATTCAATCGAGCCTATTTTGAAAACGAAATGCGCCGATTGGAAGGAGAAAGAATTGTACCGGTGAGCATCTTGGTGGGTGATGTCGATGGCTTGAAGTCCGTCAATGACCGCTTGGGGCATGCCATGGGCGACGAATTGTTACGCGCTGCAGCGACAATTTTGAAGAAATCCTTCCGATCGGTGGATGTTGTAGCCCGTATTGGGGGAGATGAATTTGCCATTATCTTGCCGGAAGCCAATCATGAGGTTGCGGAGCGGTCGTTAAGGCGTGTTCAGGAAGGGATTGATGCATATAACCAGACTCACCCATTGCTTCCCTTGAGTATTTCAATGGGTTCGGCAACCACAACCGTCCCGGTGCCGCTGAGTGACCTCATGCGCGAAGCGGATCGGCGCATGTATGATCAAAAAGCGCTCAAACAAGCGCGTTAAGGATTGGTTGATGGCGCTCATCTGGCGCGGGTAACCCGGATAGAGATGGTTTTTGTTGCAAAGAGTGTGACCTCGCAGGTGTCGCTAGTATTAATGGCGTTTTTTCTTCGCCGGCAATGCTAATAGAACGATAAGAAGGATAAATGGGACTAAGATTCCTAATCCGCCATAAATACTGGCAACCTGACTCATCATTTGAGGAAACATCAGAAAGATGATCAGGGCAATAAAAGCAAGCAGGATTAGATTTCGGATAAAATCACGAATGAACTTTTCCTTCATATTTGGCATTAAAGAGCAAGCTTAGTCGCTTGAGTGAGCATACTAACAGTTTATCACACAATTTTGCCAGTTCTGCGAGTTACGGGGGGCCAGATAAATGCTACGCAGTGGATTACACAACAATCCAGCAAGTTATCCCACTGTTCGGTATTATCTGCTTTTTCCTTACGATTACGGATCCATCCGTTTGCCTTCCAGCGTTTTGCCCTGCTATTTTGCATTAATTCCTCCACAGTATATTTCCCGTTGGGCTTTTGAACTTATATATAAAAGAGGCATTATAAATATACTGGCACGGATTAACTCGCTCCACTCTCCCCACACCCGCAGGTAGGCGCTTTTAGATCGTGATTTACAAAAAAACAATTAATAAGCCAGCGAGCTACGCGAAACCCTTGAACTTCGGTTATGTGTGGGTGTGTAAAACATGGTAGTTCTTATGTCCTTTTGAGGCTGCTCAAAGCAATCCATATGCCTAAGAAGTCTCTGTACCATTCTGAGGTCGTAACCGGCTTATAATAAATGGGTAGCAAAACCATACCGAAATATATGAGGGGACGGATTTGTTTATCCTGTTGATCCGGGTGCCAGTCCGGATTGCTTTTTCAGGCTGGTTTTATGTATGTGATGACACTGTTTAACGACAATAGTCAATGATTATTGAATCGCGCATATAGACATGAAACTTGGTAGGCAATTCCTCCATGGAGACCTGTTAGATTTCAATCAAGCCTATGTTGATTGAATTGCTTGTCTGGACATAAAACCCGGAACGCAAGCCTCTCGCGTCACGCTACCTAGTTCAAACCTGACAGGTTTTACCAGAGCCTACGCCACCTATTTCAAACCTGACAGGTCTTACCAGAGCCTATGCAACCCAGTTCAAACCTGATAGGTCTTACCAGAGCCAAAGCAACCTATTTCAAACCTGACAGGTCTTACCAGAGCCAATGATTATTGAATCGCGCACATGGACAAGGAGTTCGGTATGTAAGACTTTTTAGGAGACCTGTCAGGTTTTTATATTTATTGATTGTCACCAGAGTCTACGCAACCCGACTCGCTTGCAGGGATATGAAGCCCGGTAGGCAAGACTTTTGCGGAGACCTGTCAGGTTTTATATAATTGAAATCTTCTTTTACCATCTCAAATTCCTGCAGCAGATTGGTTTGCCTTTGGTCGTTATCTTCAACTACATGCCTTATATGAAAGTCTGAGGGTTTGGTCCATTATGAACCTCTTTTTCAACACTCTCAATTTGGGATCTTGAAATAGCACGACTTCCGTGCTATTCTATAGTTGTGATTCAATCCTTCAAAAACGATGGCCCAGAAGATATTTTCAACGGTGAAAACAAAAAAGCGGCAAGAAATATTTGGTCCAATGACATTTGGAAAATAGCCGCTCGAAAACTCGACCAACTTGATTCCGTCTCTGCGCTTGCCGAATTGAATATTCCGCCCAATAATCGGCTTGAAGCATTGTCAGGTGATAGAAAAGGTCAACATAGCCTCCGTATCAATGATCATTACCGTATTTGTTTCATTTGGATAGAACGCGCAAGGTTGACAAACGGCATATTCTGACTATAATACTGGTCAAGATGACCGGTAAACGCTTTCGTCTTGTCTATGACACAGAGTTCGTAACACAAATCCGTGCGATTGACCGAAAATACCATTCTTTGATTCGTGCCACCATTGAACAACAACTTGCGTTTGAACCAGATTTAGAAACTCTTAATCGGAAGCAGCTTGTCAGGGCAACCACTTTCGGCGCGCGTTGGGAATTGCGCTTCGGCGCAAGCAATGAATTAAGATTATTTTATAGCGTCTATCCAGAACAATCGGAAGTGCATATTTTGGCGATAGGTATCAAAATTCGAGAGCGTTTATATATCGATGGAAAGGAAGTGAATCTATGAATATCGCCCCGCTCGCAGATGTCAAAGCGCGTTTTAGTGCATATGTCAAGCAACTGCAAACCTCACCAGTAATTGTTACTAAAAATGGCAAACCTGTAGCAGTGATGATTGGAATTTCAGACGAAGATGATTTAGAACGAATTATGCTGGCTATTTCGCCAAAATTTCAGGCATTGCTGGATAAAGCAGAAAAGCGCATTCAGGAAACTGGTGGAGTAAGTCACGAAGATGTGTGGGCGCAAATCGAAGCAAAGGCATAAGTAAGTCAAAATGCCGCCTAACAGCGCGTAGTGTTTCCTGAAAAGTTATCGCCTGCTTACCCAGTCCTATGAAGGATTAAACCGCCAGATAACAGGCAACCGATGTAACCTGGGTGGAGACCGCTTAATCGCAAAGAGCGCTCTGCTGCAAAATTATGGCTGATTTAACCAGGCTGTAAACTTGCTGCGTGGCAGGGGATTTTTCATCCATGAGGTGTCTGGGAGGGGAAGTGCCAATGCCTGTTCCACGGTGAGCCAACCACCCGGCAAAGGGATTTGCTGATTGCCGCTTCTCTCACTGACCCATTTCAATACACCTTGCTGCTCGACCTTCACTGCGAGATCATAGGTGGTGCGAGCATCTTGCGCGACGTAATCCAAGACAATTGCCCATTTCCCCTCTGCCCAATAGCGGGGAGCTAATTCACCGCTCATACCGCTGGGTTTGCCGCGCAACCCCATCCCTTTTGCTGCTTTGTCCAATCCCAGTGTGTGGCCGCGCAGGCAGAAAATGTGAAACATCATATCGCAATGGGAACGTGCTAACGCTCGGCAAGTTTGCCACAGGCCGCTTTCATCGGCAATAACCGGGATATCGAAACCTAGTCCATTCCAGGTAAGGATGGTATAGCCTTGCCGAGTTGCGTCCTGTAAATAATTTACCAGCTCGATCACTTCCTGAACTTGCATAAAAGGAGCGACATCTCCATCTATTGTTTTGCCACTCCATAGACGAGGCGCACTGTTGCCATCGTAGGTCGCCGCACAGGTAATGCCGAGAGGACGGTAATTCCACCATTCGTCTTGTCCGAAGGGGATCAATTTAGCGATTTCGATATCCAAAGCGAGGTATTTTCGAGTCATAAAAAGTTGGATGAATTATACTGTAAAAAAACAAGGTCGTTACCGAAAAAGTTATTATTCGAGAATTACCACCTCCAAGGGTTTGGGTGGGATTAATGGATATTTTAATAATCTTTAGAAGAATGATTAGGGATAAAGATATGTTATATTAATAACAAATCTTTAACATTTTGATTTTATGGAGGTATATGATGAAATCGATTGAGGACCTGAAAGCTGCTTTTGCTGGTGAATCGCAAGCCAACCGTCGTTATCTGGCATTTGCAAAAAAGGCGGAAGAGGAAGGGAAAAAGCAGGTTGCAAAACTATTCCGTGCTGCTGCCCATGCTGAGACCGTGCATGCCCTCAACCATTTTCGAGCGGCTGGCGAAGTAAAATCCACCGCAGAAAATTTGAAGACCGCCATTGCCGGGGAAAACTATGAGGTAGTTTCCATGTATCCAGCTTTCATCAAGGATGCGGAAGAAGAGGGAGAAAAACAAGCCCTTCGTTCCTTTACTTGGGCTTGGGAAGTAGAAAAGGTGCATGAGGCTTTATATCGAGAGGCGCTGGAAAACCTGGATAAAGAACAGGAAGAATATGATTATTATGTGTGCCCTGTCTGCGGCTACACTCATCCCCGCAATGCACCGGATAAATGTCCGGTTTGTGGTGCCCCAGGCGCCCGTTTTGAGCGGATCGAGTAATTTATTTATCAGGCATTTTAACCATTGCCAAGGATTGCTTTTTTCTTCTGAGGGTACGGTCTGTTGTAGCGCCTTTACCTTCCCCTTTCAAATAGGCGAAAGGTAAAGGCGCAAAATGGTTCACCATCCCAGAAAAACATTTATGTGTTTATGTTATTGATTTGAGCACCCCACGAGTTTTACATCTCATCGACCATAATGGATTAGGTGGCGCGCAACGTCTGGTTGCGGGAATCCTTAAAAAATATCCTCAACAGGCTGTAATCCCTTTGCGCATCAAACAGCCAGGTTTGTTTGCGCCTGCTGCATGGCAGAGGGATGCCTTCTGGCGCACGACGTTTCTATCTAACCTGGCAGCTATCGGACAGATTAGATATTTTCTGGAAAAGCAAAAGGTAGAGATTCTCCATTGTCATTTACAAGCAAGTTGGATGACTGGGTTAACCCTGCGTGCATTTTGTGAAAGAAAAGGCATTGCTTTGCTTTTTCACGAACATAATCCTTATGTGTTTCACTCGTCGGTTTACCGCCGTTTAGTCAAGCTGGCAGGGAAAGCTGGTAAGATCATTGCTGTGTCTGAACATATTCGCCAGCGGTTGATGGCTTGCGGCGTTCCCGCTGAGCAGGTCTATCTCTTGCCTAATTTTGTTGATACACAAGATTTTGTATTGCCTTCATCGACAACGGCTGATTCTTTTTTTGCGAAGGGTGAAAATCGGATTTTAGGTTTTAGTGGACGTTTGGTTAAGGAAAAGGGATGGATCTATGCATTGCAAGTTTTGGAAGCGTTAGGCGATATTCCTCTCGAATTGTGGATTGCGGGGAGGGGTAAAGAAGAGAATAAAGCCCACCACTGGGTAAAGGTACATGGATTGGCAGAGCGGGTGCGATTTTTGGGATTTGTGCAGGAGATGGGTGCGTTTTATCGAGCTCTGGATCTCTTGATTCATCCAGCCCTGGAAGAACCATTTGGTCTCGCACCACTAGAAGCGCAAGCATGTGGTGTGGCTGTGGTCTCTTTCCAATTTCAAGGCAGTGCAGAATTGTTCGGCGAAAACAGTGCTTGGCTATGCCCGCCGGCTGATATTGATGCGCTGGTTGACGCCATCCGCAGTATTCTGGGTGATGAGAATCTACGCAGGGATCTGATTTCACGCGGCTATATCAATATCCGCCGTTTTTCACCAACGAATTTTTACATCGGATTAGAGCGGATTTATCGGGATGTGTTAGGGTGAACAGGTGGCTCCTCGAATAACTATCGCTGGTGAAATTTACTCTACCAACCTTGGCGATGGATTAATTTATGAATCGCTCGCCTATCTATTTCGACGTCAGGAGCCATCAGTGACAATCCAGGCGCTGGATATTTCTGGACGTTCCCATTGGCAGACAGCATCCAAGCCGCCGCTCAAAACGAAATTTACCGCGCTTGGCAGGCTTATCACTCCAAGGCTGTATCGTTGGATAAATGTGTTGCAATTTGGGATTCAATATCTAACTCAATTGGAAGAGCGTTGGAAAAGGATCCTCGCGCAAACGGATTTGTTGGTCATTGGCGGGGGACAATTGCTGATGGATAATTATCTTGATTTTCCCTTTAAGCTATTGCTCCTCACTCGTTTAGCGAATCAGCTAGGTATCCCCATTCACATTGTTGGTGTGGGGGTAGGAGGGAACTGGAGTCAGACCGGTAAGTTTTGGGCGGAGAAAGTTGTCCATTCCGCTTTGAGTATCAGCGTTCGCGATTTTGTATCACAAGATAACCTCCGCCAAATATTTCAACGACCGGATGTTTCCCTAACCGCCGATGCAGCGTTTTGGGCAGAAGAGGTTTATGGGAGAATACCCAACCCGCAAGAGCAGAAAATTGGGTTGGGTGTATTAAATTTTGCTGACTTTAAAGCGCATGATATATCTACTCGTCTGGTAACTGCTCGACAGTGGTTGGCGTATTGGCAAAAAATCGTTGCTGAAACAGGTGGCAAAGGACTGCCGGTTGAAATTTTCACGAATGGCAACTTGTTAGACGAAGAATTTGCCTGGAAAGTATATTGTGGTCATTCTTCAGGAATGCAGCAACTAAGGAAAGCGGAGCGACCTACCCTCCCGCGCGCTTTAGCTCACCGCATCAGTGGTTACCGAGCTGTAATCGCTGCTCGTTATCATGCGAATATCCTCGCCGCAGTGTATCGTGTTCCTGCAATTGGTTTCATCTGGGATAACAAGGTGAGGTATCTTTACCAAAGTATGGGTTGTGAGGACCAGATGATTGACTATTGGATGTGTTCTGCTGCGGATGTGGCAGGAAAACTATCCCAGCAGTTTGATCCTCCCCCTCTTTCTGTAATTGAGCGAAATAAGGAACTCGTGGTGAGAGACATTGCAAGGGTACTGACTTATTGATTGGAATATCATTTCCTTGCTTATAAAAGAATTGTAGTAACTACTCAGCTACTACTTAAAGATTGTTATAGGAAACAATTATTTTGGCGAGTTTGTGAAGCCATATCCCTGCAATGAAATCAATTATCGTAATCTTGTAAATCCTGGCAATATAATGATATGAGAATAATTTACTGGTTTGGTATTTTATCTATTGAAATCCAGTTTTTCCTTCTCGTGTTCGATTTCAGATCGATAACGAAAGACACGGCGTTTGATTTTATAGAGGTATTTTGGTGGTATACGGTGAACAAGGGGAAAATAAAATGTAGCTTTGAACCATTGACTCAATAAAACGAGCTGCATGGGGAAGAAAATATCCCAGCGTTTCATCCGATGTGCTTCTTGGCTAATAATTTTAGCAAAATAACTGTTTTGCGGAGCGGTTGCCCATACCAGATAATCTTTTAATGACAGATGATTTTTAAGGGCGGTATAGTGCTTAAGGTTCCCAGTCAGTTCTAATAAAATAGATGTCAGGATACATTTTCCGCAGTGATTGCAATTTAAGGATTCATTCGCGGGGTTCTCATGGAAGCATACTCTTACGTTATCGTAAAGGGGAGCCCAGTTTCCAATCTCAGCGATTTTATCATAACGCGAATGTGTGGCGCCGGTATGATGGATATCCAGAGTGTCTGTAGAGAAAAGCGGATCGGTGATAGGGTTTGTGCCGATTGGCGCGATATGCGCATAGTTAATACCGGCGGAAATGTAAAAACGCCGGAATAATCCACCCAGTGCTTGGGCAATGCCCACTAAAGCTGCTCCATGAGTATGTGTCCAGTCAATGCGAAATTCTGAAAACAAATATGCATTGGTCCGAGCCGGGATTAATTCCAGTCCTAATTCAGAGAAAAGCTGGTGATATTGCTGAAAGATTCTTTGATAATTTTCAACTTCGAAAAGGCGAATATCAAATCCATGAATAAATACGGCATGAGTGAGTTGAAATTGTTTTATTGGTTGATTTTGGGGTAAATGTTTATATAAAGTGAAGAAAGAATCCACTCCGCCTGAAAACGCCATACCTACTTTTCCAAGGGGTTGGATGGGTTCGCTGAGGAGAGAGTCATAGGAAAATTGAATCGGTTTGTATAGTTTCGGTTGGCATTGTTGGTAATATGACATAATTTCGGTTAGATTATAGGCAAGCCGCGGTGAGATGCTTCCCCTTACCTCTAAATTTTCCCCAAAGAACATAGCAATTTGAAGCAGCGTTGAAGCAAAGGGGTCAGAGGTTGTTACCACATATGGTGCATAACTCTCTGGAAAAGCAAACCACAGCTGTTTTGGGATATCTTGGATGGGTCGAGAAAATTCTACATCAGCGCTGAGGATTACTTCTCCATTCGTAATCGTTTTCTGGGGCGAGTGAATGATCATGGTCTGATTTCTTTACGAATGTATTTATTCCATAATGAAAGAAGATATGCGATGGCTTTCTGAATTTCGCTTCTTGATGGAATCCATAGCAGCATGATCAAAATGATAACACTGCAAATTGCAATGCGCAGCAAAATGGATGGAATGAATTGTGCTGCCGCATATCCGAGAATTAATAATGGGAAACCTTTAAACATCATCATGCGATTGCTTTTGCTCAACCGAAAACCGCTGGCTCTGCTTTGATAAAAGATATCGCCTATCAGCATGATGACATTGATGCCAAAATATGTTACCAGTGGGGAAAGGATGCCCCATTTGGGGATGCCAACTACCGCAGAAATAGTCCATCCCGCCCAGTAAAGTATACCTTCAATGAAATAGTTTCTGATTTTCTCAAAGGGAATCAAGGTGATCAGGATATTCTGGCGGGTGACAAGGATAATATCCCCCATCACTTGCCAGATAAACAACGGGGCGATGCTTAAGAATGCTCGACTATATAATATCGGGATCCAAACTTCCCGCCCGGCTAAGAGGGCAATGCTGAACGGCGCCAGCGCCAAGAGACTCACCCGCAAACCGTTATTTTGGATGTTTATCGCTTCAGCCCGGTTTTGGGTCAGGGAGGATATTTTCGGAATCCCGTAAGACCAAACCGACGTGGTCAAAAAACCAAGGTAAGCGGAGGAGACACTGATGATCGCTTGATATAATCCATTATTATCAGCGCCGTATTGGTGTACGATTTGACTGCGGATGAACAAAAATCCCAGGTCGGCAAAGATGTTCAAAATCATAATTGGGGCGGCAAAATGAAACAAGCGTTGGAGTATCTCCTTGCTGGGAGCAAATTGCCAGAAGCGAATTTGATGACGCGGCGCAATTAATTTAAGCAAGAAATATAATCCAAAGATTAAATTAACGAGTTGAGAAAGCATGAGGGAGATCACTGCGCCAGTGATACCCCATAAAAAGACGCACCCCGCAACGATAACGATATTTGTAGCATTTCCTACAATGGCTACGAAGGATGATTCTTTCCAATGAAGTAAACCGCGGAAGATAAGCAAGATGGCAAAGGATTCCACCCAGGCTAAGGCAGAAATGCTGACGATGAGAATATACGGTTGGTAGCGAAGGTCGTTGAAGGTAAATTGTGTAATCGGTTTGGCAGCCAAAGAAAAGATCAATATCAATGCGATGCCTAATAGACCATATAACGTGATCACCGAAACGATGGTTTGGTTGAGTCGTTTGAAATCCTCGTTGCTGCGATATTCCGCGATCAGCTTGGTTAGACTGCCGCTCAATCCAAGCCCAAAAAATGATTGTAGGAGCGAGAAAAATTGATTAGCTTGTGAGAAAACCCCCACCCCATACGGTCCTAATAAAGCGGCCAGGATCTTCGCCCGCACCACTCCGAGCAGAACTGCTGAGCCTTGCTGTAACCCAAAGAAACCGTATGCTTCCAATAACTCTAACAAGGTTTATCCTGGAGAGAGAAGGGTTCAGAATGTGCTGATATTTTGTATCGGAGCGAGGCTAAACACACATTGCTCGCTCCGGTTAATGCGCTAACAGACAATTGACTATCCTGTATATTTTTTCTGTAATCCCTGTAGGACGCGTTCAGGTGTGAGCGGAAATTCATGGAACCACACTCCCGTGGCATCCTGAACTGCTGCCACAATTGCTGGGGCGAGGGGGAGAAAAGGCATCTCCGCCATTCCGCGCGCCCCCCATGGCCCTATCGGATCGGGGTACTCTAAGATGAGCGATTCAACCCGTTCCGGTACATCCAGTACTGTTGGAATGAGATACGTGGAAAAATGAGGAGTTTGAACATAACCATCTTTTTGGACAAAGTTTTCTAAAATAGCGTAACCTTGTGCCTGTACTACTGCGCCCTCGATTTGTCCCTGCACCTGCTGGGGGTTTACGGCTTTACCCACATCGTCTGCGGAAATGACATCCAATACGCGCACATGCCCGGTCTCGATGTCTACTTCCACAGTGACCACTTGCGCAACATAACCATAGGCAAAATTGGGTTCCGCCTTACCGGTCTGGGGATCAAACGGAGTCGTTGCGGGGGGACGATATTGGTAGCGCCCAATGGCGGGACGTTCCTCATTGTTCCAACGAATCAGAGCTTGTTCGCATGCACCTTTAATCGCATTTCCAGCCATAAAGGTCAGGCGCGAGGCAGAGGCTGAGCCAGAATTGTCCGTTTTCGCTGTATCAGAAACGACCATGCGCACCCGTTCAATGGGAATCCCCAGCGCTTCCGCTGCCATCTGTGCCATTACTGTATGGGCACCTTGTCCAACATCAGCACCTGCCTGGTGAACGATAGCTTGTTGGATTTCCGTATCCCCATATAGCTCGACGGTCGCCCAAGAATTTTCCGGTGCGCCAAATGAAAACCCAACGTTTTTAAAGCCACAAGCAAAACCTTTGCCGCGCCGTAAGGGAAAATCTTTTTGTTGAGGGCTTTCTTCCCTAACCCAACCCTGGGGGGAGCGCTTCCACCCACCAGCTTTGGCGCAGGCTTCCACTACTTCGGGCATACTCACTCCGGGGGGTAAAGGAGTGCCAACCGAGAGGATAGAGCCCTCACGTAAGATATTGCGCATGCGTATTTCAACCGCATCCATCCCTAATGCTTGCGCTAAACGATTCATCTGCATCTCGGCGGCAAAATTGGCTTGCGGGCCACCAAAACCGCGAAATGCGCCATTGGGGAGGTTGTTGGTATAAACGGCGTACGAATCCACTTTCACATTTTCAATTTCATAGGCACCGGTAACGAGCAAGGTGGCATTGCCTAGTACTTTGGTTGAAGTATAGATATATGCGCCGCCATCGGCAATTAATTCCGCTTCTACTGCGATTACCCGCCCTTCCCTGGTGGCTCCCCAGCGGGTGCGGATGAGATATGGGTGCCGCTTGTGATGGCCAATGATCGATTCCTCACGGCTCCAAACAATTTTTACTGGACGATCGATGCCCCGTTCATGGAGACGCAGGACCGCGAGTGCCAGCACAATTTGAATAGACATATCTTCTCGCCCGCCAAAAGCACCTCCAATAGCGGGATAAATCACGCGAATTTTATCCAGCGGAAGGTTGAGCGCGTGGGCGATTTGTTCCTGATCTTCGTGAGTCCATTGTCCGGCTACTTGGATCGTGATGCGCCCCTCTTCATCAATATAGCCGATACCGGCTTCTGGTTGCAGGTAGGCATGTTCCTGGGCTGGGGTACGGTATTCACCCTCGATGATGACATCGCTGCGGGCAAAGGCAGCTTGGACATCCCCTTTGCGGATGCGGTAATGGCAAAAGACATTCGATGCTAGCTCGGGATGTAATTGTGGGGCTTGTGGTTTCATTGCTTCTACTGCGTCGGTTACCACCGGCAATAATTCGTAATCCACTTCGATGAGATCACGTGCCTGAGCCGCAATTTCCTCACTTTCTGCAATGACCAAGGCAACCTGATCGGCAACGCAACGCACCCGATCGGCATAGGGCTTATTGGAACCGGGTCCGCACAGCACGGGTTGATCGGGTGTATTGAGACCATATTCATTATTGGGCACATCTTTTGCAGTAAGAATTGCCAGTACGCCATCCAGCGCTTCTGCTTTTGATGTGTCAATTTTGTGGATAATGGCATGGGGATATTTTGCAAAAAGGATTTTCATGTAAACCTGATCGGGAAGATTGATATCGCCGGGGTAAACGGTTTGACCGGTAACTTTGCCGACAGCATCAATACGTTGAACGGATTGACCAACCCAAGACATGCAGTGCTCCTAAAAATAGTAAGATGAGATGACGTTATTATACCTGTAAGTTAGGAATTTTAAGCTCACTCGCAGCCTCCTCCAAATTCCTAGCGATAGCCTAATGTTGAACGATGTTATTACCTCTTCGAAGGACGTACTTCGGCGGTATAGCAGAATCTCGTAACGACAGCTCGGTTGTTGTCGGTGCGAGCGAAGCGAATCAGTCTCCCGCTCAGGTATGGAGATTGCTTCTGTCGCAACGAACGCTCCATCGCAATGACGATATGGTTGTTGTCTCTGCGGGCAAGGCGAAGCAGTCTCCCGCTCAGGTATGGAGATTGCTTCTGTCGCAAAGAACGCTCTATCGCAATGATGGTATGGTTGTTGTCCCTGCAAGCGAAGCAGTCTCCCGCTCAGGTATGGAGATTGCTTCTTTCGTAAAGAGCGCTCCAACGTTGTTGTCCCTGCAGGCGAAGCAGTCTCCCGCTCAAGCATGGAGATTGCTTCTGTCGCAAAGAACGCTCCATCGCAATGACGGTATGGTTGTTGTCTCTGCGGGCAAAATGAAGCAGTCTCCCACCCGGATATCAAAGCTATTTTATTCGATGTACACAATTAACGGCTATTCCGTGTAAGAGTATAATAATAATTAAACGCCAGGTTCTTTTTCAAATAAAAAGGAAGGATGACCTATGCAGCACATTTTAGCTTACGATGTTGGCACAAGCGGGTGCAAAGCAGCTTTAGTTTCGGAGGGTGGGAAAATCATTGAAAACACCTATGAACCTTATCCCACATATTACCCTCAAGCCCTCTATGCAGAGCAAAATCCAATAGATTGGTGGCAAGCGGTTTGTGTCACCACCAAAAGGTTGTTACAAACTCATCCACTTCCTGCGGGTGAGATCGCTGGTCTCGCATTTTCAACCCAGATGGTCAATTTGATTCCCGTCGATAAAGACGGCACACCGCTCCGTCCCTGCATTAGTTGGCTGGATGGACGCGCGGAAGAGGAAGCTCAGCAGGTGATGCGCAAGCTGGGCGGAAAAGCAGTCTTTGCTGCTGTGGTTGGCGTAGCGATAACCGGCAAAGATCTGCTCCCTAAATATATCTGGCTTAAAAAGCATGAACCGCAGATCTATCAAAAAGCGTCTGCGTTCATCGATGCAAGCGGTTATTTACTGGCAAAGGCGACCGGGCGCTTAGTCTATGAATGGACAACTGCCAGTGTGACTGGCTTATTCGATTTAAAGAAAAAGCGCTGGGATACTTTCCTTATGCACTTTTTTGGATTAGACGAAGAAAAATTCCCAACGCTGGTGATGCCTCACGAAAAGGTGGGTGGTTTAACCGCCACAGCCGCGGCAGAATTGGGCTTATTGGAGGGCACACCCGTCTTTGGTGGCGCGGGGGATGCAATGACAGCCGCCGTAGGATCGGGCGCCGTGGGTGAAGCTGAGGGTCATCTTTGCTTAGGCACTTCTGGGTTTGTGGGGATTGTAACCAGTAAAAGGGTAACCGGTAAAAAAGGCATCCCAACGATACAGTCGGCTGACCCGCAAAAGCTGCTCTTGATTGGAGAAAGTGAAACGGTGGGAGAATGTTTGAAGTGGGCGGCGCGTGAGTTCTTCCAACGCGAACCAGATGGTGCAACCTTTAAACGCATGGATGAAATTGTCAATGGCGTGGAACCCGGAGCAGGGCGGCTATTGTTTACCCCATGGATGTATGGAGAGCGGACACCGATTGCAGATGAACGTTTACGGGCAGCCTTTGTTAACCTGGGTGCCAATCACACCTATGCCCATATGCTGCGGGCGATTTATGAGGGAGTTGGGTATAACTTCCGCTGGATTTTGGAGAATATTCAAGAGCTATATGGCTTTCGTCCAGACCCGCTGCGGGTGATTGGCGGTGGAGCGAAGGGTTTGCCCTGGGTGCAGATCGTGGCTGACATCAGTGGAAGGTCATTAGAATGTGTCGCAGAACCACAACAGACCACGGCACTGGGAGCAGCCTTTATTGCCATGGTTGGATTGGGCCTGCTCAATTCAGTTGAGGCGGTTAAGCCGCTTGTACCACTCACCGCAACGGTAAAACCAAACCCTGACAATAAAGCGCTATACGATGAATTATATGCGCTTTTTAAGGATATCTACCCGTCATTGAAGGGAATCTACCATCGGTTGAATAGGGGGGAATAACGCTAAGTCATACCGCCGAAAAGGCTGGAATTGCTCCAAGAGGATGGCGCTAATTTCATCATGAGACAACTTTGAATGCCATATCATTTCATTATGAATGAAATGATATGGCTAAAACACTTCATTGTCAACGAAGTCTTTTGCATGAAGCAGGAATTTTATGCCTTGGATATCGAACCCAAGACAAGCAACGGCTTTTTTTATGATTTACGGAACTGGCGCACCTTATCCATGAAGGCTTTCACACGCTGAATATCTACCTCGTTCCAGATATAGCCATCTCGTTTGAAGGTAGTGCCAACCACCGCACCATCTGCAATTTCAAGCTGTTGAACAACATTATCGAGGTTCACGCCTGTGTTGGCAAAGACAGGGGTTTCGGGCACGGCTTCTTTCACTCGTTTGAGTGTAGCGGTAGAGGTTTCTGCGCCAGCAGTTAACCCGGAGACACACAATGCATCGGGACGGGTATTAAAAACTGTGGATCGGGCGATATCAGCTACATCTCGGCTGCCAAGATAAACCGCCCCTTCTGGGACAATATTGTAAAGAAGTTTAACGCCTTGACCATTGACGGCATGTTGATGACGGACTACAGCACCAGCGTTGGTATTCCATAAACCAAAGTCACTGGCATAAACGCCACTGAAAATCTCACGCACAAATTTTGCTCCGGTTGCGACCGCTAAATCAATCGAAGCTTCTCCATCCCAAAGGACATTCACTCCAAATGGGATTTTGATCTCATCCATAAGCTCACCAATGATGCGCGCCATGCACACCGCGGTGATACGCTCCACGCGCGTAAGATACGGGATGCTCGCTTCATTTGAGAACATGACCGCATCCACTCCACCCTCTTGTAATGCATTCAAGTCGGCTCGGGCTCGTTCCAGAATATAGCTCATCCCTTTTTGAGGATCGTAAGCGGGGTCACCGGGAAGAGCCGCAAAATGGCACATCGCGATAATTGGTTTTTCAACGCCGAAAATGTCTTTGATCCAGTTCATGCTTATAACTCCAAAAGAATGAAATCGAGCTTGTCAATCTCCTGTGCAATATTGACTTTCTACAATTGTATATAAAAAACACGGAAATGTCAATAAATAAACATAAACAAACATTAAAAAGGGTTTATTATGATAAGATATATTAATAAAACTTGACAAATAATCATGAATATTGTATTATATAAACATAATAGAACATTTAGGATGCAATAGATGGCTGGAATACTTTCGGAAGAGCGACATCAGGTGATTTTGGACTTGCTCGAGGAGCGGGGTTCGGTCACAGTGACGGAGATGGTGGAGCGCTTTGGCGTTTCGGAGATGACTATTCGTCGCGATCTCGATATTTTAGAAAAAAAAGGATTGCTGCGCCGTGTCCATGGAGGGGCGGTTTTGGATCGTGGGCGCAGTTATGAGCCACCATTTATCTCCCGTTCAGTAGAAAATCTGGAAGCAAAACAACGTATTGGGCGAGTTGCGGCAGACCTGATTGAAAATGGCGATAGCATTACCCTCGATGTCGGAACAACCACACTGGAAGTTGCTCGTCATATTGCAGGAAAACAAAACCTGACCATCCTTACTCCCTGTTTACAAATTGCCTCTTTATTAGCCGAAAATCCCAACATCCGATTAATTGTCACTGGTGGAATTGTCCGTCATGGCGAGCTTTCCATGGTTGGACATTTAGCGGAACGTACGCTACAAGATTTTTATGTGGACAAGTTGTTTCTCGGTGCAGCAGGCGTTGATTTTGAAGTGGGATTAACGGAATATAACTTGGAAGACACTTTGGTAAAACAGGTGATGATTAAGAATGCTAAACAGGTCATCCTCGTAGCGGATTCGAGCAAATTTGGTCGTATAGCGTTTACCTCAATCGCGCCATTAAATGTGGTGAATACATTGATAACAGATGAAGCTATCGAACAGGAATGGCTGGCTCGTTTGCGGAAAATGAATATCGAAGTTATTTTAGCGTAACATACCCGGCGAGGATTGTTGTGAAACCTTCGACTTTGTTAGGAATTGATATCGGTACTACTGCAACGAAAATTATCCTGATCGATTTGCAGGGCAATTTATTGGCTGAAGTATCATTGCCTGCGACGTTATACAGTCCGCAGCCTAATTATGCCGAGGAAGATGCTCTGGAGTGGTGGGAAAATGTTTGTAAAGGTGTGCCTTTGTGTTTACAGAAAGCGGAGGTTTCCGCGGAGAATGTATTGGCAGTTGGTGTGAGCGGGATGGTGCCGACTACGATCCTGGTTGGATCCGATGGAAATCCCTTATATCGCTCCATTCAACAAAATGATGCACGCTCTTATACGGAAATTGCATATTTCAAAGCACATCTAGATGAGCTAAAGATTTTTCATAAAACCGGTTCAGCGATCACTCAGCAATCCATTGGCCCAAAACTACTCTGGTTTGCGAATAATGAACCGCAAATTTTCGAGAGGGTTTGGCGAGTAATGGGTTCCTATGATTACATTAACTTTCGTTTGACCGGTAATCCGACCCTGGAAAGAAACTGGGCATTAGAAAGTGGCTTATATGACTTGCACCGTGAGGATTGGGATGAGGAACTGCTCGAGTTAAGCAGATTAAAGCGTTCTCAACTGCCGCCTGTTCACCGACCCAGTGATGTCATTGGCAAGGTCTCGGAGGAGGCTTCCCGTCAAACCGGATTATGTGCTGGCACAGCAGTGGTAGCTGGCAGTGCAGACCATGTTGCTTCCGCTTTCTCGGTTGGGTTGAAAGAAAATGGAGATTTATTAGTCAAACTGGGTGGTGCTGGAGATATCCTTTATTCGGTTGACCGCTTAGAAATGGATCAGCGTTTATTCCTTGATTATCATGTTATTCCCGGTCTATATTTGATTAATGGTTGTATGGCTTCCAGTGGTTCCATTATCAAATGGTTTCGCAATCATTTTGCTCCCGAGTTAGATTATGCCGAACTAGATCAAGAAGCAGAAGCAATCCCGGCAGGTTCTGATGGATTAATTCTGTTACCGTACTTTATTGGCGAGAAGACACCAGTTTTTGATCCATTGGCACGCGGGATTGTATTTGGATTAACTCTTCAGCATACTCGTGCTCACCTCTATCATGCAATCTTGGAGGGCATATCTTTTGGTTTTTATCATCATTTAGAAGTCATTGCAGAACGGGGTTGGGATGTGAAGCGTGTGCGGGTTGCCAACGGCGGTGCGCGAAGCCAGCTGTGGCGTCAGGTTACTGCGGATGTAATTGGCTATCCATTGGAAGAGGTTGCTCATCATCCGGGTTCGTCGCTTGGGGCAGCGTTTATCGCCGGGATGGGTGTTGGTGCGTTTGAGAACTGGAGCGAAATTGAAAGATTTATTCAAATTGAACATGTAACCCAACCCAATCTCAAACGCCATGAGAAATATCAACAACTGTTTCCACTTTATCGCCAGGTTTATGAACAGAATAAAGAAAACTTTCAACGATTGGCACAAATAGAAGGATATGGAGAATAACACTGAGAGGAATTTAGTGGAAGTGGATATATCTTACGCGAGGGAAACTATGGAAAAAGAACCGCAAAATAAAATTTGTGTAGTCACGGGTGCTGGCTCGGGAATCGGGAAAGCGATAGCTGTAGCATTAGCACAAGCAGGTTATTGGATCGGGGTTACTGATGTCAATTTGGAAAGCGCAAAAAATGTTGCCCAAGAGATACAAGCTAATCATAGTGAAGCGGTAGCATTTAAGTTAGATGTAACCCAACCTGAAGAATGTCAATCAGTGCTTGATTCTGTTATTGGAAAATGGGGGAGGATTGATGTTTGGGTCAATAATGCAGGTGTGAGCAGTATGAATCGTTTTGTGGATTTGACTGAAAAAGATTGGGATTTTAACATGGATATCAATGCGAAAGGTACTTTTCTGTGCTCGCAGATAGCAGTTAGGCAAATGCTTAAACAACAGAAAGACCTGCAATCTGGTTTGCGTGGAAAGATCATCAATATTGCCAGCATGGCGGGCAAACGTGGAAATGCTCCGTTTCTGGCGCATTATGTTGCTTCTAAGTTTGCGGTAGTAGGATTGACACAGGCAATGGCAGGGGAACTGGCGTCATTTGGAATTACGGTGAATGCCGTTTGTCCTGGATATGTGGCAACCAGTATGCAAGAACGTGAAGTAGGGTGGGAAGCCAAATTGCGCGGTATTACCGCTGATGAAGTACGAGAACTGTATATTAAAGATACCCCGCTCGGGAGGTTAGAAAGAGCAGAAGATGTGGCTGGAGTGGTTGTATTCCTTGCTTCTCCTGCCGCAGATTTCATCACCGGTGAAAGCATTAATGTGAATGGCGGGTCCTGGATGGACTAAGAATATAACAACGAGGTTGTTAATGAGAACAATATCTCTGGCAGTACATCATTTGACAAAGCGTTTTGGGAATATGGTTGTTGCAGTAAAGGATTTTAACATTGAGATTCTAGATGGAGATTTTGTGTCTTTACTTGGTCCTTCCGGCTGTGGAAAAACAACTGTGTTAAGATGCGTTGCTGGATTTGAACAACCTGATGAAGGGGAGATACTATTTTACGGGAAAATCATTAATAATCTACCTCCAGAAAAAAGAGATTTAGGGATGGTTTTTCAATCTTATGCTTTGTTTCCAAATATGACAGTTGGGGAAAATGTGGCTTTTCCGATGCGTTTACAAGGTAAACCAAAAGAAGAACAAAGAAAACGGGCCCTTGAATTGTTAGAACTTATTCAATTAGCAGACTATTATGATCGTTACCCACGGCAGCTTTCCGGTGGACAACAACAACGTGTAGCTCTAGCGCGCGCTTTAGCGAAAAACCCAAAAGTCCTTTTATTAGATGAGCCCCTTTCAGCTTTGGATGCAAAAATTCGTGAAGAATTGAGAGTTGAAATTCGACGAATTCAAAATACATTAGGGATTACGACACTTTATGTCACTCATGATCAAGAAGAAGCGTTATCAATGTCCGACAAGGTTGTAGTTATGAATAAGGGGATTATCCAGCAAATCGGTACTCCACCAGAAGTTTACGACAAACCAGTCAATAAATTTGTCGCTAATTTTATTGGTGTGATGAATTTGATACCTGGAAGATTAATTGAGACAGGAAAATTTGAGTTCAAAGATACCCTTATTCATTGTGTTCATGAGAATACTTTTCCTCTTCATCGAAAAGCACTTTTAGCAGTTCGACCGGGCGTAATTCGGATTGCTCAAACTGCGCAAGAAATTCCTGCGGGTCAGAATCAATTACCAGCGGTTGTGGACTTAATCACCTTTTTGGGTTCTATTGCACGTGTTTCTGCTCGAACCTCTCAAGGTTTGATGCTGCGAATTGATGTAGACGTTAGTTCTTTGAATAATTTGCAAAAAGGTAGTCAAATTATCGCTTACTTCTCACCCCAGGTAGGTTTATTGATTGCGGAGGATGAATGACTATTATTCCGGGATTTCAGGTGCCATTTCAAGAAAACCACCCATTAGACGATTATGTCAAAGAATTGAAACAAGCTGGCTTTCAATGGATGGAAGTCATTGCACCTGAATTTGAGGATAGAGCGTTGGAAGAGAAAATAATAATGGTCTCGAAAAAGTTTTCAATGACTGTTAGCGTGCATGCGCAATTTATGGATGTAAATCTCACTGCGCTTCATCCAGATATCTGCAATGCTTCTATCGAGGCAATCCATAAGAATTTGCAATTTGCAAAAAAAATAGGGGCACGATTGGTTGTTTTGCATGGGGGTTTTGTTCATTGGTCTGATTTCCTCCCGCAGTCACATCCTTTATTCGAAATGGTTCATACGGAGTTTCTAAAACTTAAAAATGCTCATATCGACAAATTGATTCAAGCACTAAATCAATTATTACAAATCACTAAAGAATACCAGATCAAGTTAGCTATTGAAAATCTAGGTTGTGAATGGGAGATTCCGACTTCAATCGAGGATATTGATCGAATTATTCATCATTATAACCAAAATGAGCTGGGTATTGTTTTGGATTTTGCCCATGCCGCCATCGCTGGGCTCTCACCCAATCACTTTATTGACCGATTTAACCATCATATAACCCATGTTCATATAAACCAAAACGACAATAATTACGATCTACATTTGCCAATTCATTCTCTTAGTGCAGATTGGTCGTTAGCCCTAAGGCGGTTACATGCTTTAGAGAAACCGCTTGGGCTAATTTTAGAAATGAGTGAACAACCATTATCGGAGATCATCAAATCCAAAGATGTTTTGATGGAAGCGTTAGTACCAAAGGAGGTAATTGGAAAATAATAAAAAATAAACCAACAATCCATAAATATTTATAAAAAATTAGGAAAGGAGTTCTAAAATGAAAAAACATATAATCGTCTCATTGTTACTTATCTTTGCAATGGTTTTGACCGCTTGCGCACAAGCCACTCAAGCGCCTGCTACAACTGAAGCGCCTCAGACCGAAGCAGTTACAACAGCGGCTCCAACAGAAGTGCCACCTACTGCTACTGTTGCTCCAACCCCAACGATGTCATTAATGGAAGAGTTAGAAGCCAATGCAAAAAAAGAAGAAGGAATTCTTAACTCTTATGGAATGCCAGAAGTGTGGGCTAATTATGGCAATATATTCGCTGAGTTCCAAAAGAGATATGGGATCACTGATCAAGATATAGATATGGGATCATCAGTGGTTTTTTCCCGTATGACTGAGGAAAATGCGAGCAAGAATGACATTGCTGACTTGAAACCATCATTTGCTGCGAAATTAGCCGATGCTGGTTTAACGATGGATTACAAAGTCAGCTGTTGGGATCAGCTTCCTGAAGGTCAAAAAGGCGTTGGAAAAGATGGCTCTGTTTGGCAGGCTGCTTATAAAGGTACATTGGGATGGATCGTAAACACAAATATTGTTAGCAAAGTTCCAAAGAGTTGGAAAGAGCTTAATGATCCAGCATACAAAGGTTTGATAAGCTACCTTGACCCACGTGCAACTGGCACAGGTGTAAACACCGTTGAGGCCGCATCGTATGCTGCTTCAGGAGATCCATACAATTATGAAGCTGGAGCTGCATTTTTGGCGGATTTACAAAAGGCTGGTGTGATCGCTTCTGTCGATCCAAAAGTGGATGTGAGTAAATTCCAGCGCGGTGAAGTGGCAATACTCATCAACTTTGATTACAACCTTTTACAGTGGAAAAAAGATTTAGGTATTCCAGCGGAAGTGGTCATTCCAAGTGATGGCACCATTGCAAGCGGCGGCGGCGTAATTGCAGCTAAAAATGCCCCTCATCCCTATTCAGCAAAACTTTTCTTGGAGTTTTTGCTATGTGGTGACGGACAGCAAATGTATGCAAGCGCATTTGTTTCGCCAATTAACCCAGCTGTGACTATTCCGCCAGATGTGGCGGCTATGTTCCCACCTGCTGAAGAATATAAAAATGTCGCTTTTATTGATTACGCGAAAGATGCTGAGATAAGCGACGCTTTGAAAGAGGCTTGGGCAAAGGCCACAGGAGCAAAATAGCATGATCTGTAAATCCACCCTTACATTTTTGTGTAAGGGTGGATATCTCACTCAGGTGAATGATGAAGAAATATCAAACCGAATACTTATTTCTCATACCGTTTGTTTTATTTTTGGGATTTTTTGAGGTATATCCGTTAATGATTATGTTTTCGCGTAGTTTTATTTCTGAGACTGGAAACCTGACATTTGATTATTATCTAAAGATTATTCAAGAACCACAGTATTATCGGGCAATATTTAACAGTTTAGGCTTTGCGATGACATGTTCCTTGGTTGGTGGGTTGGGAGGTACCTTAATTGGTTATTATGCATCTCGATTGCCGGCTAAACAGCGCAGTTTGTTATTATCCATTTATTCATTACCAATGACTTTATCTGGTCTAGTAGTGGCATTTTCATTTATTGTCTTATTAGGTCGAAATGGCGTTATCAATCTGATTGTGCAAAAGATATTTAATCTTCCTAAATCCACTTATTTTGATATTTACTCCTGGTATGGTTTAGTAGTCGTCTATGCTTTTTATCAAATTCCTTTGATGACAATGACTATGGCAGCTGTATTTAAAAATTTGGATTATAGATTGGTCGAGGCAGCTCGGAATCTTGGGGCTCGACCATTACAAGTATGGCAGTATGTGATTATTCCCGCATTAGCTCCCGGGTTCATCACGGGAATGAGTATTCAACTGGCTGGTATGATGGGAGCATTTGGCACGGTTTTAGCTCTGGTGGGTGGAGCAAAAAATCTATTAGCTATTCAGGTTTATTATCATACCTCTGAATCCACATTTAATTTACCGCAAGCGGGTGCATTGTCGTTTGTATTAATCGCCATAACCAGTACAGCGCTATTTTTCCTCAATCGTATTGAAAAGAAATTGCGCCCGGGAGGATGAGCATGAAACATAAAATATTGTTGATATTGCTTATTCTTTACGTGATTGTTCCTATCCTCATGCCGGTTATATTCTCGTTCAGCACATTTTGGCAAGATATATTACCTCAAGGGTTCACAACAAAATGGTATTTGGCGATTATTCAACGGCCTAAGAATTATGCAGCTTTGATGACTTCTTTGTTAGTTGCAACAGGGGCTGTTATTACAACCACGCTTATTTCAATTCCAACATCATATTCATTAAATCGACTTGATAACCCATTTGGCGAAAAATTACGGAATTTTGCTAATATTCTTCCGCTAGTGTTCCCGCCCGTCATTGTTGGTACAGCATTAGTACAAGGTTTTTCTCGTCCACCTTTTGCGCTAACTGGTACTGTATTTATTGTAGTTGTTGCCCACTCCTTATTGGGTTTTCCATTTATGTTCCGCAATACTTTAGCTGCATTTCGAACAATAGATGAACGTGTATTATCTGAAGCAGCAGCTAGTTTGGGTGCTAACCTTTGGCAGCGTTTGCGATTTGTGATCATTCCTAATGTTTGGCCAGGAATCATGGTCGGTGCGTTACTTGTTTTTGCTATTTCCATTGGTGAGTTTGAGACAACGAGCATGGTTGCTGGCTTTAGTGCGCAAACTCTGCCATTGCAACTGTTCCAGCAAATTCGCAATGATATGCGCATCGCTAGCGCTATTTCAGCCTTTTTAGTTTATGTATCATTGCTCGCTTTTATCGGAATGACCTATCTAAGTGCTCGATTGTACGAAGATAGTTCACAATAATATTTATGGAGGAGAAATACCATGCGTAGAAATAAAATTTTCACAATAACTCTTTTATTTGTATTGTTTCTTGTTGCTTGTCAACCAAAGGCACCCGCAGAAACAGTTAGTGTGACGGAAGGGTCCCCATTGCAGACGGAAGTAACTTCGCCGACTAAACAAGCACAACCGGCGAGTGAAACAGTAACTTTAAACATTATTATGGAACAAGTTCCTGATTATGATATTGTGGCTCAATTATCAAAGCAATTCGAAGAAGAATACCCCAATATCAAAATTAATTTTGACGCAATGCCTTATGATGCAATGCGAGATAAAATTCTGACATCATTCCTTGCTAGTGATGCCAACTATGATGTGATCATTGTAGACAATCCTTGGATGGATGAATTTGCGAAAGCGAATTTCCTTACTCCATTAGATGAGTTTATCCAAAATACTCAGGATTATAAATTCGAAGATTTTGTTGGTCCAGTTAGAGAGATGGGCGTAGTTGATGGAAAAATTTATGGAATACCATATTATAACTATGCTTTAGGTATGATAGTACGTCAAGACTTGTTTGATGATCCAAAATTACAAGAAGATTTCCAAAAACAATTTAATCAACCGTTAACGGTGCCAACTACATTAGAAGATTATCTGAAAGTAGGAAAATTTTTCAAAGATCATGGAACCTTTGGGGCAGCTATGCAACCTCAGCGGGGATATAAAATATTTGAAGAATGGAAGAATTGGTTGTATGGTGCCGGTGGGAACCTGATGGATGAAAATGGGAATGTAATAATTGATAATGATGCTGGCAAGAAAGCATTAAACATGTATATTGAAATGTACAAGACTGCTGCCCCACCAAATTCACTGAACTGGGGTTTTGATGAATCGTTGCGTTCTATGGCGTCTGGTGAATCAGCAACAATGATCTCTTATAATTGGATGTTGCCAACACTCAATAAACCGGATGGACCTAGCGGAAATCTGGCAGGAAAATTTGCCTTGCATGAAGTCCCTGGCGGAAAGGCAGTTTTAGGAACCTGGCATTGGGCGATACCGGCAAATACAAAACATAAAGAACAGGCATGGACTTTCATTTCCTGGTTAACCTCTCCTAAAATGGATAAGCAAAGAGTCATCTTGGGTGGGGCTCCAACACGGGTTAGTGTTATGCAGGATCAAGAAGTTTGGTCTCAGGGTTTTGGGCAAGCATATTATGAAACAGTATTAAAGATATTAGAGGACGCAGAACCCCTTGCCAGAGGTCCCCACGCAGAAGAAATAATAAATGAAGTAGGCACTTTCCTAAACTCTGCGGTCGCTGGTGAAATGAGTGTGGAAGATGCATTAAAAGCTGCTGCTGATAAGGTGCGGGAAATTTCCGCAAAACCATAATCTCTATTGCGAAAAGCTCAACCTCCTATTTCGCGGGAGGTTGAGCTATCTTGAAAGATACTGATGGATGAGCGCGATTTTAAATACCGACTAATAATACCTCTGGCTCTCTTGCTCATTATTGTCATGATTTATCCATTAGGATATTCCTTGTGGGTTTCACTTCATGATTTTAAACTTACTTCGATTGGGCAAGAACATTTCATAGGATTTTCCAATTATTGGAATATCTTAAAGGATCATTCTTTCTGGCGAGCGATCAGCAATACAATTATCTTTGTTGTCTTGGCTGTATTTCTGGAATTCTTGATTGGTTTTACATTAGCACTTATGCTTCACCGTGAAACCACTCCGTTTCGAAATATCTTTCGGGCAATATTGCTTTCACCAATGTTTATTACTCCAATTGCAGTTGGGTTAATGTTCCGTTTTTTATTGAATTCTCAATTGGGCTTTGTACCTGTTATATTGAACAAGTTAGGTATAAATATTGATTGGTTTAGTTATAAGATGGCTTTGTTCACTTTGGTGTTGATCGATGTTTGGCAATGGACACCTTTTATGCTTTTATTATTGTTAGCAGGATTAGAATCACTTTCCCAAGATCCATTTGAGGCTGCAAAAGTTGACGGAGCAGAAGGATGGAATTTGATTCGATACATAACTTTACCGCTCTTAAAACCGGTGATATTAGCTGCTATTATTATCCGAATGTTAGATGCATTCAAGGTGTATGAATATGTTTATGCAATAACCAGGGGAGGGCCAGGAGAGGCAACCGAAACTATCCAATATCATATTTACCGGGTTGGTTTTTTGTATTTTCGGCTGGGAGAAGCAAGCGCAATGGCATATCTTTTGATCATTGTGATCTTGGTTTTAGTTTTAATCTTATATCATGTTTTACAACGCGAGCATGCTAATCTATGAGAAAAAGAATATATATTGACATTTATTCATTTTTTGCTTTATTGATATTCCTCATCATTATAATATTTCCATATTTTTGGACCTTAATTTCGTCTTTAAAAACAGCAGCAGATTTTCTACATCCATTGAAGTTCAATTTTACGCCGACACTTAGTCATTGGGCTAATGTAATAAACTCACAAATTCCCCATCAAGGAATCAATAGTATTCTTGTTGGGATAATCACTGTGGTGATAGCTTTAACAGTAGGCGCACCCGCTGCTTATAGTTTCTCTCGGTTTAATACTGGCGGAGAAAAAACTCGCTTTCTCATTTTATTGTCTCAAATGTTACCTCCTGCGGTTTTGATTGTACCGATATTTTTGCTCATGTATTCCCTTAAATTACTGGATACGATTTGGGCAGTGATTTTTGCTCATCTTACCTTCATCACTCCATTAGTGACTTGGTTTTTGATCGGTTTTTTCGATGATGTCCCACGTGAACTGGAAGAGGCAGCTAAAGTAGATGGATGCACACCATGGCAGGCTTTTCTTTGGATTGTACTGCCAACAATTCGGCCGGGATTAGCAGCAGCGAGTTTATTCGGGTTTATCCTATCGTGGAATGATCTTTATTATGCTTTATTATTGACTGGCGGAAAAAGCAAAACCTTGCCAGTGGGCATAGCTGGGTATTGGACATTTCGCGGAGTGGAGATGGGCCAAATGTCGTCGGCGATTATTCTGGCGATAATCCCCGTTATTATTGCCTCTTTCTTCATTCAGAAATATTTAGTGCGGGGTTTGGGGGGTGGTGCAATAAAAGGATAATTATAAAGAAAATTGGAGGACTTATTTATGAATGAGCTCAATGCAGCGATCCTAGCAGCTAGAAAAGCAGGGGAAATCCTTTTTGAAGGTTGGAATCAGGTGGGCGGTGAAATATATTACAAAACAGAAGTTGATCTCGTCACGGAATATGATAAAAAAGCTGAAACCATCATTGCTGAAATATTACAACAACAATTTCCCGATTATGGATTTTTAGCAGAAGAGGGTACTTTCATCAATGATAATAAAGAGGTATATTGGATTGTAGATCCATTAGATGGAACCACCAACTTTTCGCGCCATTATCCATGGTTTGCCGTTTCTATCGCCTTATTCAAAAATCATGAAATTGTTTTAGGAGTTGTTTACAATCCAATTAATAATGAATTATTTATAGGGGAGCGTGGTGTAGGAGCGTCGTTAAATGGGAGAAAAATAAGCGTTTCTCAAATTTCAAGCATTAATAAGGCGGTCTTAGCATCTGGGTTTTATTATGATACATATCAACGAAGTAATCGGAATGAAACCAAATGGAGGTCGGCGATTCACACCGCAGTGGGTGTCCGGTGCGATGGTTCTGCTGCGTTAGATTTATGCTCGGTTGCCTGTGGTCGATTTGACGGTTATTGGGAGGAAGGATTAGATGCTTGGGATGTGGCAGCGGGTGCAATTATCGTCCAAGAGGCTGGCGGAGTTGTGAGTAATTATCGAGGTGCACAGGAATTTTTATTTCAAAAGGAAATTGTTGCTGCCACACCTTTAATTCATGAAGAATTATTAAATAAAATTCTCATTGCCGAATAGAGAATGACTGACATTTTATATAACCTTTCTTGTGTAAAGAGATAGTTAATTGTTCAACGTAGATGACAGAAATACATATTTTATAAAGAATACCTAAAACTATAACAAAATGGATTAGAATTATTCCCTGGATGGACTAAATTATGAGCAGCGATCTCGAACTCGCCATCCAGGCGGCGCGGGTGGCGGGTGATTTTTTGCGCCAACAATATCACCAATCTCATTCGATTCGCATGAAAAGCGCGATTGAATTGGTTACCGAAGTGGATGGACAGACTGAAAGGCTGATTGCCGAAATTCTGCGTCAAGGGCGACCCGAATATGGTTTTTTAGGAGAAGAGGGTAGTCAGGGTAAGCAATTGGCAACGGAAGCGGTTTGGATTGTCGATCCGATCGATGGCACGACCAATTTTGTGCGTCATATCTCGGTATTCGCCGTATCAATCGGGTTGGCTGTGCATGGAGAAGCGGTTTTGGGGGTGATCTATCAACCCATTTTAGATGAGTTGTTTGCAGCAGAAAAGGGATGTGGAGCTACCCTAAACGGTGAACCGATTCACGTCTCGCAGACAAAGGAGATTGGGAAATCGTTATTGGGGTCAGGATTTCCATATGACGCGTGGAACTCCCCTGTGGATAATGTTGTTCAATGGGGGCGGGCAGTGAAGAGGGCATTTGGTGTGTTATGCAGTGGTGTAGCAGCTTTGGGTTTATGTGAGGTTGCGGCAGGCCGTTTGGATGGTTATTGGGAATTGAATCTCTTCCCTTGGGATATCGCTGCAGGCGCAGTGATTGTAAGTGAAGCTGGTGGGAAAGTCAGCACTTCGACTGGAGCGCCATTCGATCCATTTGGTAGATCGATTATTGCTGATAATGGGTTAATCCATGAGGAATTAGTTAATTTATTGAATTACTAATCATGCTTTTGCATCAAGCCATTGGTTAAAAAAATTGTAATTCCCATTTCATAGGATAAATTACATTATAAATTATCACCTTTTTCATTTTGTATGGTAAAGAGAATTAAATTTTAATCTTTAAGTACTTGCTTTTTTAATTTTTATTAGGTATAATTACTAATAGTAAGAAAATAACTCGATAATTAGTAAAACGATATAACCAGTTCATTTTTGGAAAACAACGATTTTATGGAACATGTATTTATCCATAAAGCATAGTTTATAGGAAATTTTACTAATGGCACAAATTACTTCCCATAAAAATAATTTAAAAAGTTATATATTTAATAAACAAAACTTCAATAGGTTGATTAGTTTTATTACCATATTTGGACTTTTATTGTTATGGATTATCGTAACAGAAAAGAAATTAGTCCCACCATTATTTGCTCCGTCGCCAAATGATATTTGGAAAGCTTTCAATAATCTTCTTCCTAATTTGCCCAATGATTTAATGGAAAGTCTATTTAAAAGAATTATCCCCGGTTTTATTATTGGTATTACCGTTGGAACAGCTCTTGGGGTTTATATGGCAATGAGCTCATTGGGTAAGGCTATTTTTTATCCGATTGTCGAAATACTCCGTCCGCTGCCGCCATTAGCTTTAATACCATTATTAATCTTATGGTTTGGCATTGGTTATATTACTCAAATATTGCTTATCTCATATGGCATATTTATCATTATGGTGATTAATTCCTATGAAGCAGTGCGCAATGTACCACCTATCTATATTCATGCTGCAATTACATTAGGGGCTAACCGTCGTCAGATATTTAAACAAGTAATAATTCCGTCTATCATCCCAGATATATTTGCGGGAATAAGAGTTTCGGCAGCAGCAGCTTTTGGATATGATGTTGCAGCAGAACTGATGGGTGCGATGTCCGGGTTGGGGTACCGTCTTGTTTTGGCTAGGCGATATTTACTCACACAAAATATTATTGTCATTTTAATCATTATTGCAATTCTTTCTTTATTTATTGATTATTTAGTTAAGAAATTGAACTATCGCGTCACAATTTGGAAATCGCGCGTTGAAGAAAAATAATAATTTCTTTGTTTACTAAAGTGTGTAATGGGCATCGCCCATAAAATAAATTCTAGAAGGAGATTAATTATGAAGAAACAATATTTCATCATTTTGTTGTTAGTTTTAGGATTAATTTTGGCTGCTTGCCAACCGCCAGCAACCCCGACCCAAGAGGCTGTTCCAACAGAATTAACTCAAGCTACACCAGTAATTACGTCACCTCCAGAAACTCAACCCATTGCTACTGAAGCATCACCTACAGAGACCGCCAAACCTGAAATTACTACTCTGAGATTCGGAAACATGCCTTATTTGGATTATGGACCGTGGATTGTTGCCGAAAAAATGGGCTACCTAGAAGAGAATTTTATCAAATTAGATACGACGATGTTCGAAGTAGAGCAACCATTGATAGAGGCAATGTTAGGAGGCTCCATTGATGCTGGAGCAGGTGCTGATTCGCCATTTGTGCTGCTTGCACCAAAATCTAAAGACAAGTTATTAATGGTTTCTGTCCATAGTTTATTTACTGGATACTCTATAATGGGCCGCCCTGATAAAGTAAAAACATATGATGATTTTATAAAAGAGGGAAAAACCCATGAAGAAGCATTAGCAGAAGCCTGCAAACAGTTAAAGGGAAAAACGATTATATTACCTGGCGGAGCCTCATTTTATCCGGTTCTGGACACAGCCCTTAATTATGCTGGTTTAACACAATCAGATGTTAAGATTATTGATATGGATCCGGTAGAAGGCGCAGCAGCGTTCTTACAAGGTACCGGAGACTTTTATAGTGATGGGTTACCGCAAAGATTAAGACTTGAAAAAGAGGGAATGGTTAATGTTGTAACTGGTGTGCAGCTGGGCGGTGGCGCCATGGATACAGCTGGTCTATATGTAACGAAATCGTTATATGAGCAAAAACCCGAGGTTGTATATGGTTTATTGAAAGCTTGGTATAAATCTGTGGAATATATAAAATCCAATCCAGATAAAGCTATTCCTATTATGATAGATTGGATAAATCAAATGTCTGGTGCTGGAATGACTATAGACGACGGAAAACGATTCTTAAAAGACTTGGTACTATTTCCAACTTATGATGAAGTAAATGAGTGGTTTTTCACCAAAGGTAGTCCGTATTATTGGCCGGATCGCCTCGAATTTGTTAAGAAATATAGTGAAAGTCAAGGTGTAGATTTTTCCGGAGTTGATTTGAATAGCATGATGCCAGTAGAAACAGTATATCCTCTAGTCAAACCATAAATATTTATGGGGTTGTCTATAAAACAATATATCGTTTCTATTTTATAGACAACCCCTTCATAACTATGTTAACTCTACAATTCCTTGAACCTAATCCATACATATATTCATATGATTTACAAGATGTAAGAAATAAATTACAAAGTGCATTGGATATCCTTCCAGTTACCCATGTATTAATTGGATGGGATATCCCCGTAAACTTATTAGAAGCGTGTAAAAAGATTACTGAGCAATATTCTATAAAATTATTAAGATGGCATCCTTTATTTACATTAAGAGATACTGATGTTATACAAAATAATTTCGTAATCAATGCATGGGATAAACCAATTCCGGGTTTTAAGAATTTACCCGAATTTACCTTTGTTTGTCCAAATAATAAATTAATCGTTGAATATCTTTATAAAGAAATTATTACGATTATTGAAAATGATATTTATGATGGCTTCTTTTTAGATAGAATAAGATTTCCATCACCATCTGAAGATCCATTCTGGAATTTAGGATGTTTTTGTGAGAATTGTTTGCAATCTGCTGAAGTCAATAATATCAATATTCAATTAGTAAAGAAATTTATAAAAAATGCGTATAACTCACAAGATGATATTTTCATCTATTTATCTTATTTAATGAATAATGTAAATTTGGATTCTGACAAATTGGAACTACAAGAATTTAAGAAATATTTAGATTATCGAACGAGAATTGTTATTGATGGGGTTAAGGTTATAAGTGATTTGGTTCACAATTTTAATTTGGAGGTTGGTTTAGACGCATTCTCGTTCAGCCTAACCTACATGGTGGGGCAAGATTTATCAAGGCTTTCTCAACTAGCGGATTGGACTAAGGTGATGAGTTATACTCATGCCATTGGCCCTGCCGGTTTACCATACGAAATTTCCAATCTACTAAAATTCCTTACAAAAAAATATCATTTTGCTGAGAAAAAAGCTCTTGAATTATTAGAGAAAATTTTTGATGTTCAGTTACCAAAAACAATAAGTTCATTAATAGAAAATGGATTGTCCAGTGATATTTTATATACTGAAATTAAGAAAGCAATTAAGAGTACCAATAAGCCAATTTTGGCTGGTTTAGAGATGGTAGATATTCCCCATATAACCAAAATCGATGAATTTACTTTGGAAAAGGATATATTGGCAATTCTAGCTGCACAACCATCTGGCATTTCCATTTCTTGGGATTTATTTTATATTCCTGTTTCTCGATTGTATCTGCTCCGGAAAATAATGGATGGAGGATATTCATGAAGATTGAAAAGATAAAAGTTGACGAAGTTAGTAAGATATATGAAATTGGAAAAGGAAAAACAATTATTGCTTTAGATAAAGTAAGTTTTTCTGTATTCCCAGAAGAATTTGTTTGTATTGTTGGTCCTTCTGGATGTGGTAAATCCACGATATTATATTTGATTGCTTGTCTTGAAAAACCGTCATCCGGAAAGATAATGATAGATTCTTCATTAGTTGGAGAACCAAATCCTAAAGTTGGAATGGTATTCCAACCTGATTCTGTTTTCCCATGGTTAACAGTGCGAAATAATATTGAATTTGGACCTTTATTAAAAGGTGAGGATGTTCAAATTAGGCATCGAATTTCAGAGCATTATATTAATCTCGTTGGGTTGCAAGGTTTTGAAAATACATTACCACGTCAATTATCAGGAGGCATGAAAAAAAGAGTTGATATAGCCAGAGCATTTGCAAATAATCCTGAAATCCTTTTGATGGATGAACCTTTTGGTGCATTGGATGCCATGACGAAAGAAAGGCTACAGCTTGAACTATTAAAGATATGGGAAAATGAGCGAAAAACAATTTTATTTGTAACGCATGATCTAGAGGAAGCATTATTTTTAGGTACACGAATTATTGTAATGAGTCGTCAACCTAATACGATTCAAAAAATATTAGAAGTACCGTTTTCTCACCCTCGATCGCTGTTATTGAAAACAAGCACTGAATTTCAACAATACCGTCGTCAATTATGGGAACTACTACATACAAATATTTAAAGTGGTTTTACTATTAAATCTATTCAGAATGATAATTTGTATTATTTATCCTCGATCGACATTGAATAAAAACGAGGTAGAGTAGATTTTACTGATTGGTTTTTTATAGTTATAAAACTGATGGATTAATAAAAAGGTAATAAAACAGCCTTGCGAAAGCAGGGGTTGCCACTTTGATGCTCAGTTTCGCAAGGCTAACATCCCCATCGTAAATCACAGACACCAAAATCACAAGTGATAAATGTCACAAAATGCATGGTTGGAATTCAGTACCCCCTCACCCCAACCAGCGCAGGCCGCGCGGATAAGCATTTTTGATTACCCCTTTCACTAATTTTCCCCAGCCAATTGGGTAATCCTCTACACAAACCACCAGCCAGCCTTCCGAAAGCTCCGATGGAAGAGGATCGGGACGAAGGCTTTCTCCGTGTAAGTAGGCTGACAGGTGGGGGTGGTCGGAGGGTAGGGAGATTGCTTTGTGAATTGTCGGGGCAGGCAAACCTAGAGCCAGTGAGTGAGCGGGTTCGAAGCGCTCTTTTTGGATTGTCCCTAAAAGCCAGCCCGGTCGGTAGACATGTAATCCGTTGGTCTGACAAGCCGAAGGGGGAATGAAATACACAGCCTCACCTTCTAATGAAAGGCGCAGACTCTCGAATTGAAAATCGCTGACCCCTTCCATGAACTCTTTGAAGTTTTGCAAATAATGACGGGAAAGTGTTTTGGGTCGGTAGGGGTTTATATTCAACCATTCACCACCGCTGCGGCGGCGTAGTACCGCTATAAAATGCCCTTCGCCCAAATGACGGTGTGGCAAGATGCGGTAGACTCCTTTGCCAATAAATGGGTTTTCTGGCTCGTTCCACCAGGCAGCTGAAAATGGAAGAGATTTTTTCCATTCGACCAGCTCAAATTCAGGATGTTCTTTGAGGAAATTCCCGATCACGGATTCATTTTCTTCCACCGAAAAGGTGCAGGTGGAGTAAACCAGTCTTCCGCCTGGGCGTACCAAACGGGCAGCCTGCGGGAGCAGACCTTTTTGGCGGATAGCACAGCTGTGCACAACCTCTTCAGACCACTCCTGGCGGGCTATTTGGCTGCGGCGGAACATGCCTTCCCCAGAACAGGGCGCATCGAACAATACTCGATCGAAGTAAGCCCCAAAATAGTCTGCCAGGCGCTGCGGGGTTTCGTTTAGGATGACGACGTTGTGTGCGCCCCAACGTTCTAAATTTTGGGCGAGTTCACTCACCCGCCGGGGATGTATCTCGTTCGCGATGAGTAAGCCTTGCTGCTGAAGGCGGGCAGCGATATGGGTGGTTTTTCCACCTGGTGCAGCAGCCAGGTCAAGTATTCTTTCTCCCGGCTGAGGGTCGAGTAATTCCACCACCGCCATAGCGGATGGCTCTTGAAGGTAATAAAGCCCGGTTGCATGGTAGGGATGTTTGCCGGGGCGAGCTCCACCACTCACGATAAATCCATCCGGGCACCATTCCAAAGGTTGAAGTTGGAAAGGAGAGATGCGTTGAAATTCCTCGGCGCTGATCTTGAGTGAATTGACACGTAAGCCGGCCAATGGTTCTTGTTGATAGGTAGCCAGAAACGCCTCGAATTCATCGCCCAGCCACCGACGCATGCGCTCTAAATAGGCTCTCGGAATCTCGTTTTTTATGGTGCACATTTATCTGAGGCTTTTGGCGATACGGAGTTTATTAATCTTTGGAAGACCATGCGCCTTATCCCCATAAATCCTCCAGCTCCATTCGTGCTGCTTGTAGAGCAGTACTCTCAAGAAATTTTTTCATTTTATTCCAGGGTGTTTTATCTATCATGAGCGGCATCGGTGTACTCTCTGCATCAGCAAAATAAGACAAAGCCCGTAATGCACTGACCGGAAAGGAGCGGATATCGGCATATTTTTTTGCAGCAATCTGAAAAAGAAGATCCAAAGCAACATTTTGGAGAATAAAATATAAATCGATGTAGTCTTTGCGCGTGCCCCTTCCAATAATGGCAGCCAATTTCATGGCGCCGATTTCTGGTAAACTGGCTAATTTTATGTGGTTTATGGGAATAGTCGGCAATATTAAGGGATACTGGTTCAAGCGGAAAAAGCTAATCCCTACCTCCTGCCATGTCGCAACAAATGATGTATCCATATCATAAATGATCTCGGGGGGAGGATCTCTTAATAAGTTGCGTAAATCCGCTCTTTCAGTAAAGTTAACCGCATCTTCTTCATCGGAGAAGAAATCTAAGTCAACGGAGTAACGATGTCCCAAGTGTAGTGCTAATCCTGTTCCGCCGGCTAAATAATAACGATTAATCCACTTTAAGCTGCCCAATAAGTGAAGAACGGAATGGGTGGAAGAGGTTAATGCTTCCCAATGAATTTTATTTAGTGGTTCCATATTTCCCTTTTTTCCGTAGGGAATGGGGGCGTTTTCCATTTGTGAATGCGCAGCAATTTGCGCCAAAAATGGAAAGTGACCGGGCTTAACCAGCGATAACCATATTCCCTCACAAATTTACGAATTCTCTGACCGCCATAAAATTGGAAAAGCCAGCGAATTTCGTCCCAGGTCCCATATTCCAATACGCGTTGGATGATCACATTTGCATCTCTGACCAAATCGAGTTGCTGCAGGTCATATTCTTGAAAATAGGGTTTTAATCCACCTGGGATTGATTGGTTCTGATCGGACATCGCTCAATATCCTTGATACGGTGTGGGCAGGGATATCAGGCTGGTTTATCGTTCCACAGATTTATCCGTGATGTTTAATCCCTGATCGAGGAGTTCGAACCCTTCCGCTAACTGCTCTTCATTGATGATGAGTGGTGGAATGATGAGTAGTGTATGCCAATGCGTATAGATATATAATCCGTGATCGAGCAGGTATTGTCGAAGAATAGTCATTTCCGGGCTGCTTCCATTATACGGCGCCAAAGGTTCGCGCGTTTCTCGATTCCGCACCAGTTCAATAGCGCCAAATAAACCGATGGAGCGCACGTCGCCTACCGAGGGATGTTTTTCGCCCAAATCCACTAGCAGGCGGTGTAGGACGCTTCCCATCCGATCTGCCCATTCGACCAGCCGATCTTCTTGCATGACCTGGATGTTGGCAATTGCCGCTGCCAGCGATATGGGATGGGCATTGTACGTCAAACCGCTCTGGTAAACACGGTCGTTAAAATATTGGGCAATTTCCTCCTTCATTGCCACTGCGCCCAACGGAGCGTAGGCAGAGGTCAAGCCCTTTGCCATGGTCATTAAATCCGGCACTACATTCCAATGCTGGACGGCGAACCATCTCCCCGTCCGTCCAAAGCCGCTCATCACTTCGTCGGCGATGAGCAGGATGTTGTATTTATCACAGAGCGCCCGCACGCCTTCGAGATAACCTGCCGGCGGGATGATAATGCCGTTGGTGCCGGTCACGGTTTCGATCAGGATAGCTGCGATGGTTTGGGGACCTTCATACTGGATGATCTCTTCCAAATGATTCAGATAATCCAGTGAAAAATCGGTTTCGGAAATATCGGGATTGGTGCGATGAAAAGTGGAGCGGTAACGGTAAGGATCTAAAAAATGAACGACGCCGGTCATCAGATTGGGTTCCCAGGCCAGGCGGCGCGGATCACCGGTTGCTGCCATAGCTCCTGCGCTGGCACCATGATAAGAACGGTAGCGGGCGAGGATCTTATGTTTGCCGGTGTAGGCACGGGCAAGTTTGATGGCATTTTCGTTTGCATCTGCTCCGCCTAACGTGAATAAAAAGCGATCGAGATTTCCCGGGGTGATTTCAGCTAATAATTTCCCCAAAACCGCACGAGGTTTGGTTGCCATGCCGGGACCGGCGTAAGGTAATTCCTGGGCTTGTTGAATAATAGCATTGATCACCCGTTGGTCGCCATGCCCAATATTGACACACATGGTCATGGAATTGAAATCAAGATACCGTTTGCCCTCGGTATCCCAAAAATAAACACCTTTGGCGCGGGTGACCGGAATGGGAGAAACACGACCTTGAGCGGACCAGGTCCAAAAACTGTGGCGTTTGCTCAAGGGGAGAATTTCGTCATCGGGAAGATCAAACATGGACTGTCCTTTGTTGGAAAATAGAATTTTCCCTTAAATCGTAACACACATTTTTCAATCGTGGAGAAGAGGAGAAGGTGGGTTTTACTCCATTTCCATAAAAGAAATGCAAGTCGTTGTCTCAATTTAAAAATATTCCTAGTAAAATACATCTTGATGCCAAAGAAAAAAAATCCTGCTCCCCCAAAGGATCTCCCCCTCAACCAAATTTTAGAGGGTGATTGTATTAAGGTACTTAATAACCTGCCAGAAAAATCGGTGGATTTGATTTTTGCCGACCCACCTTATAATTTGCAACTGCAGCAAGAATTATGGCGGCCGAACCAGACGCGGGTAGAAGCCGTCACCGATGAATGGGATCGTTTTGAAGGCTTTCGGGAATATGATGCATTTACCGAAGCCTGGCTTGGCGCTTGTCGCAGGGTATTGAAAGATAATGGCTGTATTTGGGTGATTGGCAGTTATCATAATATTTTCCGTGTAGGCAAGATCATGCAGGATTTAGGATTCTGGATTTTGAATGACATTATTTGGATTAAGACCAATCCCATGCCCAATTTCCGCGGCGTGCGGTTTACCAATGCCCACGAGACCTTAATTTGGGCGAGTAAGTACAAAGGCGCCCGCTATACTTTTAACCATCATGCGATGAAAGCATTGAATGATGATAAGCAAATGCGCAGTGATTGGCAAATCCCGCTTTGCACCGGTGCAGAAAGAGTGCGCGTGGATGGAAAACGGGCACATTCCACCCAAAAACCTCAGGCGTTGTTATACCGCATTCTTCTGGCAACCAGCAAAGCGGGTGATGTTGTGCTGGATCCATTTCTTGGCAGCGGCACAACTGCGGTTGTGGCAAAACTACTCCATCGGAATTGGATTGGGATAGAAAAAGAAAGTCAATATATCCAAATTGCCCAGGAACGGATTAACCGGGTAACGCCCGCAGTATATCAAGACAGCTTGTTCGATGTCAGTGACCTGAAACGGACTGCCCCGCGGGTAGAATTGAGCCGCTTATTGGAAGAAGGTTTGCTGCAACCGGGCGATATCCTCTTTTTTCAAAAAAATCCTGATATGCAAGCCAGGATTAAAGCGAATGGAAAAATCATCTTAGAGGATGGATTTGAGGGTTCTATCCATGAAGCCGGGCGCCATTTGCTAAATGGCAGCCCGTGTAATGGCTGGCAAACTTGGTACTACTGCAATAAAGATGGTATTCTCCATCCTTTAGATGACATTCGTGAAGCATATCGCAAAAACGTAAATCATTCAGAGTCAACCAATATGGAAAATACCGATGAGGAATAGGAAAAGAATGACGCAAGGATCTCAAACCAAACGTTTCGGTACTCCCGCGCGTATCAGCCATGATTCCTCTTCTTATTACCAATCCAATTTATATGCCGATATAAACCATCCTTCTGCGGAGCCCCCTGCAATCGAAAATCCATTTCCAGCTGCATATCAGAACACTGTTATCCTGGGCAGCTCCGAAGAGATGGCAGAGATACCAGATAACTCCGTTCACTTAATGGTGACCTCACCGCCGTATAATGTGACCAAAGAATATGATCAAAATCTTACCCTCGAAGCATATTTAGGTTTGCTCAAGAAAGTATTTGCAGAAACCTATCGGGTGCTGGTTTTTGGTGGCAGGGCATGTATAAACGTTGCGAACCTGGGTCGAAAACCATATATTCCCCTTTCCGATTATATTTCCCAAATGATGCTCGAGCTCGGTTTTTGGATGCGGGGGGAGATCATCTGGGATAAAGGAGCGGGGGCAGGGGTTTCGATGGCTTGGGGTAGCTGGCAATCCGCCGCGAACCCAGTCTTGCGGGATACCCATGAATACATACTGGTTTTTTCGAAAGGATCTTTTAGCCGCAAAAAAACCGCCGCAAAAGAGGATTCCATCCGTCGTGAACAATTCATGGAATGGACGAAATCGGTATGGCATTTTGCTCCTGAATCGGCCAAAAAGGTAGGGCATCCCGCACCATTTCCGGTTGAATTGCCCTATCGATTGATTCAACTTTACACCTTCAAAGGAGAGGTGGTCCTCGATCCGTTTATGGGCAGTGGTTCTACTGCACTTGCGGCTTTACAATCGGATCGAATTTTCGTGGGTTACGAGACTGATCCAAAATATGTGAAACTATGCCAGCAACGAGTTGCGGAATTTCAGCTGCAATTATCCTGGAATCTACTATAAGTAAAATATCCGTAGAGGTTACATTGTGACATTAACTATTCGACAAAGATGGATTGCTTACCTAAAACTGACAGTTTCCATTATTATCTGGGGCGCCTCGTTTGTCGCAACCAAAATTATTCTCAAAGAGATGATCCCGATGATGGTGGTATGGACACGGTTTGCCATGGGCGTCGCTTTTTTAGGGGTGGCGATGGTTTTACGCAGGCAATGGAAGCTGCCACCTTGGAGAAGCGCTTTTTATTTTGCGTTGACGGGTTTTTTGGGGATCACTTTTCATCAATGGCTTCAATCCACTGCTTTGCAAACCACTGAAGCGGCAACCTCAGCCTGGATTGTGGCAACCTCACCCATTTTTATGGCACTCTTTGGCTGGGTGATTTTGCGAGAAAAGTTTAAACTGCCAATGCTGTGGGGGTTAATTCTGGCAACGCTTGGCTTGATCGGTGTGGTCACAAAAGGGGATTGGGAGCAGTTTACATTAGGTAGCTTTGGGAATTGGGGAGATTTGTTGATGCTTATCAGCGCGGCGAATTGGGCAGTGTTTTCGGCCCTCTCCAAACCTGGCCTTCGAAAATATCCCCCCACACAGATGATATTTATCGTGATGGCATGGGGTTGGTTGTTCACAAGTATTCTCCTTGTCTTGACCCACAGCTGGCGCCCGCTGACCCATATTTCCTGGCAAGGCTGGAGTAGTTTGGTGTTTCTCGGGGTTTTCTGTTCGGGTTTAGCGTATCTCTTTTGGTATGATGGGCTGCAAGCTGTCCCTGTGGTTCAGGTGGGGGCATTTCTTTATTTTGAACCGCTTGTCACGGTGGTTGTTGCTGCTTTGTTATTACAAGAAAAAATTACCTGGGTATCCATTTTGGGTGGGGTGTTCATCTTATACGGGGTGTGGTTGGTGAACCGCACAGAGCCTTCCGCAGAACCAATGGCGAAGGAAAAGCATGTCACGAGTTCATGAGGCAGGGTTTCATTATCCTTCGCGATTTATTATTGCCACGCTTTTACTGATAACAGGGATCTTCTTGCGTGGTCTGAGTTTTAACTGGAATACGCGTTTATACGGCGATGTCAATTTGTTTGCCTTAACCGCCCAACAAATTGCTCGGAGCGGGCAGTTATCCTACCCGATGAAATACGATTATTCGCCAGGCTTACCATATTTATCTTTATCCAGCCCGGCTGGTCAGCATCCCCCGTTATATCCCTTGCTCGCCGGTGGGCTGGCTCGTGTGTGGGGAACTGACGCGACCTTTCCGATCCTCAAAGTGTTGAGCATGGTCTTCGGAATATTGATCCTTTTACTCTTTTATAAAATTGTCCTGCAAGAGAGTACTGTCGCAAGCTGGATTTCGTTTGCTTTGGTGGCTTTTTCACCCTGGCTAGTGGATTATTCTGCCAATGGTAGCCCCTACAGCTTAATTGCTTTTCTTCTTTTCGTAAGCCAATGGCTATGGCGGCACTGGGATAAAGGGAATATGCCGAGGGTCATTGGGGCAGCTGTCCTTAGCGGCATGGCATGGTTAACGCATGGAATTTTGATTGCCTTACCGTTCGCTTTTATTGTTCGGTTCTTTTGCTTTAACCCGCAAAAGATGTCAGAACGCGTCAAACGGGTGAGTATTTTTCTGGTTATTTTCTTCTTATTGATTTCACCATGGCTTTTGTGGAATCAAGCCACGTACGGCAGACTTTTCTATTCCTCCTCCAATTATTATTTGTTGGAGCAGTTAGGAATGGCACAGGTAAAAATCCATGACAATGCAGTGCAATGGGTGGTTCATCGACCGGAATTAATTCCATTACTGCATACCTACCTGGTTTTGATCAGCAAAGCAGCCTATGCTGGTTTACGGGAAGCATTGAATGTGATAACCCCGTGGGGAATTGTATTAATACTGGTAAATTTATTTCTATATAAACGGCATTCTGCTGATACCGCGAACCGTTTAGCAAAGACGAATTGGAAAGGGAAGTTTCTCACTGGATTGCAGCTTTTATTCAGCCCGCTTGGGTTGTACATGATAACCGTTTTTTTATGGGCAACCTATAAATTGCGCTTTTTGATTCCGCTGCTTCCATTTGCCTATATTGAGATTGGAAAAGGATGCGAAAAGTTAATTCAGCAAAAGATATGGTATAAATGGCTCGGGTGGGGATTGACAGCTGGGGTTTTGGTGGGGATGGCACTGCCTTATTTTCAAGCTCGACCTAATCTCTATTATGGCACGGACACCAAGCGCAATTCCATGTTGTATGATCAAATGCAACCATTGGCTTTAGAGCTAGGGCAATTGCCCCACGGGGTGGTGTTGGGAATCGCTAACTCCTTGGATGGCGGGATTGAGACTATTTATTGGAGTAAACAACCTTTTGTGGCCGGAAGAGGTTTTACCCCGGAAATTTGGGAGAAATTAGGAAAAGATTTTGAAGTGCGTTACATCTGGTGTGATCAGGACCAGGAAGAGGAAGTGCTAAAAGTTTTTCCACAAGCTAAAACGCGTTTGTCCAATCATCAGTTTCGTGTTCTTCAATTACCTACTGCTCATGACAAAATATGGAGAGGATTTACAAGATAAAAACGATTGTCGTTATTGATGGGATATGACTGCGCGGAGTTTGCACAGAGCACAGCAAATAAGCTATTTATGTAATTACCTAACTCTACAAGTTGCGCTGACAATTGACTGCGAAAACCGTCTACGAAGGCGCCACGATTAAACGAATGATGGTGCTATTTGTGCATTCGTGTAATATTCGTGCACGGTTTGCTATCCCACACAAAGTCTATGATAATGTCATCTCCTCTTCGAATGCCGCCTTCCGGTGGTATTATCGAATCTCGCCAGGTGGGCTTATAAAGGGATTTCACCGTCTAGTCCCTCAAGGTCTCTAAAACCTTTAGGGACTAGGAAGAACGAAGCCGGGTGGAGATTGCTTCCATCGCCAAGGGCGCTACCTCGAGATGACCACTGACAGAATGAGTGATGAAGCCATCACCTGCATAACCATGACCTACAAGCTGATACCCTATTTTCAAAGAAGATCGTCACATTTTATTTCTTTTTTACACAAATTATAAATTTAATAAGGTATGATAATTGCAACTGTTTCAATCCATAATGCAAGTATGTGCAACTTACGATCAAACAACCTGATTCAAAAAATGATAGTTACTGTTGGGTATCGTTCAATAATCTCAAGCTGTATAGTCTTAATCTCAGAATGAGCACCAGTTTAGAGAAAAATTTAAATTGTTGCTTTTTGGTTAGCCTGTTAGCCAGAAATAGATGGAAATGAGAGAATCACAACCTACCGGTAACTCAAGAATTGATGCAAGCCCTGATTGGTCATATCGGCTGGCGGAAATACTCTTCTCGACTGAGTTGACGGGGGCTACCAATCTGTATCTTAATGGGTACTCTCAAGCAGAAGAGATCGAAAAAACCTTGTTGGATGTGCGTCACGCATTGCTTGCTTTAGCAAATGGGGAATTAAATTTCGATATCAAATCGCAGGGCGTTCTTGCAGAGGCGCTGAAATCAATCCAAGCTCATTTGCTCCATTTAACCTGGCAAACGAAGCAAGTCGTGTGCGGTGACTTTAGTCAGCGGGCGGCATATATGGGGGAATTCTCCAATGCCTTTAATACGCTAGTCGAACAGCTTGCTGGGATGACCAATGAGCTGCAAATTCAGCAAGATGAATTAATTCGCCGCAATGACACGTTAATTTGTGAAGTAGAAGAAAGAGAGCGGGCTGAACAAGCAGAACGAGAACAACGTCAACTGGCGGAAGCAATGGTCGCAGCGGCAAAGGCATTAAGCGCTACGCTGGAACTGGATGAAGTCATGGATATTATGTTGGAGAAAATTGCGGATGTTGTCCCGTATGACTCTGCTGTGATCATGCAAGTGGATGGCACTACCGCATTCACGCGGCGGGCAAGGAATTATCAGCGTTATGGATATGATATTGAAACCAAAATAAAAAATGCTCGCTTCAATATCATAGAAACTCCTAATCTTTATACGTTAATCACAACCATGCAACCCTTTGTGATTCCGGATGTTAATCACTATGAGGGATGGAATAAAAAAATAACTGGTAACCCGGTTCAATCTTGGCTGGGAACACCGGTGATAGCCCATGGGAAAGTGATTGCTCTTTTTTCTCTTGATAAATTGGAGCCTGGTTTTTACACAGAAGAACATGCCCAAAAATTGAAAATGTTTGCCAGCCATGCTGCCCTGGCGTTAGAAAATGCTCGTTTATATCAGGAAGTGCAGCGGTTAGCAATTACGGATGCATTAACCGGGCTCTATAATCGGCGCTTTTTCTTTGAACGGGCAGTTCAAGAATTGGATCGTTCCCGTCGTTACCGTCATCCTCTCGCGATGATTATGATGGATTTAGACCACTTCAAGAAAGTGAACGATAAATTCGGTCATCCCGCCGGTGATTTAGTTTTAGCTACGATAGCTCAGATAGCCCGAAAACAACTGCGCCAGAGTGACATCGCCGCACGTTTTGGCGGTGAGGAATTTATTTTCCTGCTCCCGGAAACCACTCCACAACAGGCTGAGCAAATTGCTGACCGCTTACGGCTTTCCCTTGCAGCATATTCTATTCCTTATGAAGGAAAGATAATCACCGTCACAGCTAGTTTTGGAATCAGTGGTTTGAACTGTGTTGAACATATAACGGATACGGAACGAGTGATAGAACAAATCATTGCATTATCCGATGAGGCTTTATATCAAGCAAAACAAGCTGGTCGCAATACGGTTCGCCATTGCCTTTATTCCAATGGAAACCCTTTAGATTGAATTGACTCCAGAATATTTATGATAAACTAAATAAGATCGCCTGATCTGGTGATCTGGAGTAAAAAATAAATTTTATAGAAAGGGAGTGCCCTATGGATAAAGATCCCCAATTTTTAAAAATGATGAAAAAAATCCCCAGTGTATTGGCACCATCTTTGGCAGAGGATTGGCCAAAACTTCCCGTTACCAAAGCGGAAGGAGCTTATCTTTATACCGCAGATGGGAAGCGCTACCTTGATTTCACCTCTGGCATTGCGGTGACCAACGTCGGCCATTGTCATCCGCGCGTGCTGGCGGCGGCGCAAAAACAAATGAACGAGATGGTTCATAGCGCAGTAGGGGTTACGATACACAAATCCTTGCTGGAGCTGTGTGAGGCACTTCCGCAAGTGCTGCCTGAGGGATTAGATATGTTCTTTTTTGGCAATAGTGGTGCAGAAGCGGTGGAAGGGGCAATTAAGTTAGCCCGTTATGTCACCGGCCGACCAGGGATTATTGCCTTTGAGGGTGGATTTCATGGGCGCACTTATGGAGCTGCTTCGGTCACTTCCGTAAAATCGAAATATCGCAATCATTATGAGCCATTTGTGCCAGGCATATATTTCGCACCTTACCCATACACTTATCGTTGCCCGCTGGGTTCAACCCCCGAAAATGCCCTGGAATGGACCCTGCAGGGTATTCAACGGTTATTTCAGCATCAGGTTCCCCCTAGCCAGGTGGCGGCGTTTTTGGTAGAACCCGTCCAGGGTGAAGGTGGTTATATTGTTCCACCCTCTGGCTTTCTACCAGCCCTGCGTAAGATTTGTGATGAGCACGGGATATTGCTGATTGTGGATGAGGTACAAACAGGGTTTGGTCGAACTGGAGAAATGTTTGCCACCCAATTGGTTGGGGTGATACCGGATATTATGGCAATCGCGAAAGGGATTGCCTCAGGTTTCCCATTAAGTGCCACAGTTGCCAGTAAAAAGCTGATGAGTAAATGGTTAGCCGGCGCACATGGCACTACTTTTGGAGGTAACCCAATCGCTTGTGCTGCTGCATTAGCAACCCTGGATGTCATTCGGGAAGAAAATTTATTGGAAAACACCCGCAAAATGGGGAAACGTTTTATGGATGGATTGGTGAACCTCAAGAAAAAATATCCTCAGATTGGTGAGGTGCGCGGGGTGGGGTTGATGTTAGCCATAGAATTCGTTCGTCCCAATTCCAATAAAACACCAGACCCCGAATTAGCAATGAATTTGTTAAATGCTATGTTAGATCAAGGCCTGGTTGCGTATATGGCTGGGACATTTGGACAAGTGGTTCGGTTTATCCCGCCTTTGATTGTGACCGCTGACCAAATAGACGAAGCGTTAGGAATTATTGATGCCGGATTGACAAAATTAGTTGGTTAAATTGGTCCTTTACAACTAATGGGATTGGCTCTCTGTTTCCAGACTGGACGGGCTAACCCGTTTTTCGAGCCCTTTCATTGCTGTATCGACGATAAAGACGAGGAATAAATACACTAAAGCAACAGCAAAATAGGCAAGCAGCGGTTGGTAAGTTTTGGCAGCAATGGACTTCGCGCGTGCCATTAATTCCGGAACGGCGATTAAAAAGACGACCGAAGTAGATTTCAGCAATGAAACCGGCTCATTTGCCCAGGCAGGAATTGCGAGACGTAGGGCTTGGGGAAGGATAATGTTGAAGACAACGCTCCATTTCGACATCCCGATTGCCCGTCCAGCCATCATTTGCCCCTCACCAATTGCGAGGATGGAACCGCGTAAATATTCTGCCTGGTACGCACCGGAATTTAACCCCAGCGCCAAGAAAGCAGCCCATTCCCGCGAGAGCGTAATACCTAGACCTGGCAAGCCGTAATAAACTAAAAACAATTGCATCAATAAGGGGGTGCCGCGAAATAACTCCACGTAGCCAATGGCGAGCCAGCGCCAGATGGAGCGGGTATACGTGCGCGCCAAAGCCGCTGCCAGCCCGAGGACAAAACCAGCTGTTAACCCTTCGATCGTTAGCAGGAGCGTCATCCCCATCCCGCTCAATAAATCCGGTAGAAAGCGGATCAGAAACTCGAACGGGTTATTCATTTTTTCTCTTTCTTCCCGTAAAGTTCAGTGATTTTCCACAAGAATTCGCGCGTACGGGGGTGTTGAGGGCGTTCAAAAAGTTCATCCGGCGGACCTTGCTCGACGATGCTTCCTTTTTCCATGAAAATAATCCGATCGGCGACTTCACGGGCAAAGCCCATCTCATGTGTGACGACCACCATGGTCATGTGTTCGTGCGCCAGTTGTGCCATCACCGAGAGCACTTCTCCGATCAATTCTGGATCTAGCGCAGAAGTTGGCTCATCGAAAAGCATAATTTTAGGATCCATGGCAAGGGCGCGAGCTATCGCTACCCGTTGTTGTTGACCGCCAGAGAGTTGCGAGGGATAGTGCCCGGCTCGGTCAGCCAGCCCGACGCGGCTTAATTCGTGCATGGCTTTTTCGAGCGCTTTCTCTTTGGGCATCTTTTTTACTTTTGTCAATCCAATCATGACGTTATCCCGCGCGGTCAGATGGTTGAATAAAAGGAAGTTTTGAAAGACCATTCCGATTTGTTGGCGGACTTCATCTTGATTGACGGAATGCGCGGTGATTTCCCGTCCTTCAAGGTAAATTTGCCCACTATCTACCGGCGTGAGGAGATTCAGACAACGCAGCAGTGTGCTTTTCCCTGTTCCGCTGGGACCGATAATCACGATTGTCTCGCCTTTGTGTACTTCCAGGGAAATATCCTTAAAAATGACATTCTCGCCATAAATTTTGGTTAAGTTTATTGCTTGGAGAATAATCGGGGTATCCATTGGAGCGACCTTCCTGGAGACAAGGGTTAGGGATTATAAGCGGGTAGTCTGGTTTTTTGTGCCAGGTAATCCAGCCCACGATTGGCGAGAAAAACGAGGGCAAAATAGATTAATGCTGCTGCGCCAAAAGCCAAAAAAGGCTGTTGAGTTGTGGCGCTCAATTGCTGAGCTCGGCGCAGGATTTCGGGGACGCCGAGAGCGTATACCAGTGATGAGTCTTTCAATACGATGGAAACCTCATTTGACCATGGTGGTATGGCAAGGCGAATTGCCTGGGGGATGATGATATAACGAAGTGCTTGCATGCGGTTCATGCCGATAGCACGAGCAGCAGTCATTTGGCCTCCACCTACCGCCTGGAGGGCACCGCGCAGGATTTCCATTTGATAAGCACTGCTGATAATACCCAGCGCCAAAGAGCCAGCCCAAAACGGTGTGAGATTAATGAATTGCCCCGATAAAAAGAAATAGAGGATAAACAAGAGGACAATCGGTGGAACGCCGCGCATCAGTAAACTGTATAAACCAGTTAGACGGGTTGACCATTTTCCACCGTAGTTATAAAGAAGGGCAAATATCAACCCAATCATCAAGCCAAATGGGAGAGCAATCAGGGTCACTTCAACGGTGACTGCTGTTCCTTGTACGATGTAGGAGAAAAACTTTGAAACCATTGGGAAAAGAGATGGGCAGGCTGATACCTGCCCATCTAGCTATCCTTATTGAGGTGTAAAATATTTGGTTGCCAGGTTATCAATGAATCCATTATCCTTGAGTTTTTTGAGGATATCATTGATCGCAGTGGCGAGTTCCTTATCGCCATCAGGGATAACAATGTTCATGGGACCACTGGAGACTACCGTTTTAAGGATAATCTTCAAGCCACCGATTTTTTCTGCCAATGCCTTAGCGGGGATGTAATCCGCCATCATCACATCAATGCGGCCATTTTTCAAATCCATAGCCACCTGATCGGCTCGGTCATAGCGAAACAGGTTGCAAGGAGTACTAGGATGGAAAAAGTAGTTTGGGGTGTTTTGAGCACGGCGCGGATTGGCACTCAAAAAGTCATCCCCGCCATGCAGCGCAGTCCATATTGTGAAATTCGGGCGATTGCCTCGCGGTCACTGGAATCAGCTCAGAAAGCAGCCCAAGCCGCTGGGATTCCCATCGCATACGGCAGCTACGAGGAATTGCTCGCCGATGAATCTATTCAAGCTGTCTACAATCCTTTACCCAACCATCTGCATCTCCCTTGGACGGTGAAGGCATTAGAAGCTGGTAAACATGTTCTATGCGAAAAACCAATTGGGTTGAATGCAGCTGAAGCACAAACCCTGCTGGATGTCAGCCGCCGTTATCCACATCTCAAAGTAATGGAGGCGTTCATGTATCGCTTTCATCCGCAATGGCAGCGGGCAAGGCAGTTGGTTAATGAAGGAGCGATTGGGGATCTCAAGGCAATTGACACATTTTTCTCCTACTTCAATGTCGATCCCAGTGATGTACGCAACCAGGCTGAAATTGGCGGGGGCGGTTTATTGGATATTGGCTGTTATCCCATATCGCTTTCACGCTGGCTATTTGCGGAAGAACCAAAAGGAGTTCAATCCTGGCTGGAAGTCGACGAGCAGTTCGGCACCGATCGGTTGGCAAGTGCAATTTTAGTATTTTCCAAAGGGGTGGCGACCTTCACCGTTTCAACCCAGCTCTATCCCTACCAACGGGTGCAAATTCTGGGCAGCGCTGGACGAATCGAGATTGAGATTCCTTTCAATCCCCCAAACGATCGACCCTGCCGCATTTGGCTGCAGCGGGAAAAACACACTGAAGAAATACACTTCCCGCCATGTGACCATTACACGCTACAGGGTGATGCCTTTGCAGCCGCGATTCTACAAAATAAACCTGTGCCGACGCCCTTGGAGGATGCGCTGGCAAACATGCGGGTTATAGACGCCGTGCGGGCTGCTGCCATTGGCTGAAATCCCAATCTGCCAACGCCCGACGCAGTTCACTGACGTTGTCGAATTCGAATTTGTGTAAGGAATTACGGACATGCGATTTGATGGTGTCGTAGGAAACAATGAGCTGGTCGGCAATCTGGCGATAGGAGTATCCCAGGCAAAGCAGCGCTACCACCTGTTGCTCGCGCCGGGAAAGCCGCTGCCAGCGCCGCAGGTACTCCTGAGCGGCGAAGCGTTCCGACAGGGCATATGTCAACAGCTCGTTGGCGATTTGTTGCACCGGGCGGCCTTCTTGTTCTGCCAAAACCCGCAGCATGTGGTTTAATTGGTTGTCAAATGTAAAGGTGCGTTGCTGCGCTGGGGAACTGCCCAACGCTTTGCGCAACCATTCCCAAAACAGCATGGTGCACCTCCTTATATTAGAACTTATGTTCTATATTATTCTAAAGGAAAAAGTGGAACATGTCAATGGGTACATCACAACATACGGTGAAAACGATTGCTGCAATTCCATTCCAGGCGGACCGGCAGCGCTTGCAGCAAATTCTGCACGTGCGCGATGACAGCCGCTATTTGCCTCTTTTGATGCGTTTGGTGGAAGAAGCAGAGCAATTGGCGCGCCCAAAAGCTGTGTATCGGCAGGCTTTTGTCGAAGAACGAGGGGAGGATTGGGTAGTGCTCGCTGGCAGGCGTTTTGTCAGCCGGGTGATGAGCGTTAATCTACAGGAAGCCGGGCAGGCTTTTTTCTTTGTGGCTACATGTGGAATGGAGTTGGAAGAGTGGTCCCTGTCCATTACAGATATGCTGGAAAAATTTTGGGCAGATGCTATTAAAGAAATGGCGCTTGCCAAAGCCGTGCAATCTTTAGAAGAGCAGCTTGAGCGGCGCTATCATCTCAGTGATCTCTCGGCTATGCATCCAGGGTCTTTAGAAGATTGGCCGCTCAAAGCGCAGCAAGATGTTTTTGGTATGTTAGGTGAGGCGCCGGCGGAGATTGGTGTTACGCTTACCCCGAGTTATGTGATGCGTCCTGTAAAATCGGTATCTGGTATTTATTTTCCCACTGCAAGCAGTTTTGCCAGTTGTCAGCTCTGCCCGCGCGAAAATTGCCGCTCGCGCAAGGCGCCATTTGACGCGGAATTATTCGAGAAACGTTATCAAGTTTCCCAAAAAGCGGGTTGATGAAAGAAATTTATCTTACAGTTTTGTAAACATAGAACGGAATACCCTTTTCGTTTGCGTACTCATGTTCTAAAATATTCTTTCAGTAAGTTAAAATTGAGCGTTGTGTGATGATCAGTGCATTTCCGTTACGGGCGGAGATTTTCCGCCGTTTTCTTAAACCGATTAAATATATCTCGTGGATTGCGACCAGTGGGTTGCTCCTTTTGAGTTTGTTTTTACCAATTTCTAACCAACAGAAGGTGCAATTCATCGCATTTTGGGGGGTGGTTGTTGCTTACATCCTGGCGGTTTTTTATGTCATTATCCCTCGTTTTGGTATTCACCCCTGGGTGCATTATGGAATTCTGTTCGCCAATGTGAGTTTTTTGACGGCTGGTTATGCACTGCTAGGGGAATATCGCGTGGCGGTGAATTCTCTCTACGTAATCGTAATCCTCTTAGGTGGCATCTTAGCAGGAAAACCAGCCGCATTTCTCACGGCAATTCTTTCGCTGATGGGTTGCATTGCAGTGGAAAATTCATTGGGTTTTACAACTCATTATCAATTATTATCTCAAGGAACGCAATTAATTTTTTTCCTGGTTGCAGCTTATATGGGTGGCGCTTTGGGTGACGCATTGATTTCCCATGCCGGAGAAAGCCAGCGAAAAAACGCGGATTTGACTCTGCTGCTAGAAGCAAGTTTGGTGGTTTCTTCATCCTCAGATTTGACAAAAGCAATACCCGAATTAGCCCAAAAAATCCTCAGCGGGCTACCAGCCTCCTTTGTCCGTATCGATCTGTTGGAAGGGGAAAAAGTGAATTGTTACGGGCTTGCTTATCAACGAACGTCGTTTCATTATCGGGATGACGTCTTACGTGAATTTTCCCTACCAGATTCGTTGATTTACAAACACCTATTGGCAAAACCCCAGATAACGCTCCACGCTTTCGATCAACTCCATTATGGGGATGAACAGTTATCGTTCTTGGAATTATTCCCCGGCGAAATTAGAAATTGTTGTCTTGTTCCATTAATAACCGACCAGAAGGTGGTGGGTATTCTGGCGGTGGGGGAAGCCCGGGATAGCGAGCGAGAAACCTTTAGTGCGAATAAGCTGGAATTTTTAGGCACATTGGCGAATCAATTAGCAGTTGTGATCGAAAATGTGCGTTTACACCAAGCAGAGCGCCAGAAAGCAAAACGATTGGAAATATTATACGAAATTGCCAATGTCTTTGGCTCAACAATTGAAATGGAAGAATTGCTTGAGAGATTATATGGTTTGTTGATTCAGGTTATCCCTGCTGATACCTATTTTGTTGGATTTTTGGACAAGCAAACCCAAATGGTTGATATTCGACTATTGATTGACGAGGGGAAAAGGTTTGAATCAGAGAGAGTGCCATTAAGCGAAGGATTGATTGGATATGTTGTGCGCACTCAAAAGCCATTGTTCATCCGTTCAATGAGAGAGCAATGGGATGATTTACCGGTCAAACCCCTGCAATTGGGACAGTCGAAGATGTCGGAATCCTGGATGGGGGTGCCATTAGGCAAAGACGATCACCTGAATGGCATTTTGGCAGTGGCAAGCTATCAACCCTATGTGTTTACAGAAGAAGACTTGTCATTATTAATCAATGTTGCGCAACAAGCGAAATTGGCATTCGATAACGCCCGCCATCATGCCGATGTAGAAAAGCAAGCTCAGCATGACTCATTAACCGGTGCGCTAAATCATCGCACATTTCTGGAAAAGCTTGACCTGGCGATTGAAGAAGCGCGCGATAAGGCTTACCCGCTTTCACTGATCATGCTGGATGTGGATTTCTTTAAAGAATATAATGACAATTATGGGCATGTTTTTGGGGATGAGGTATTGCGCTTGGCGGTGCAAACCATTCAGGGTCACATAAAAAGCAAAGACATGGTAGGCCGCTGGGGAGGGGAAGAATTTGGCGTGGTGATTGTCGATGCAACACTCGATGAAGCCTGTAAGGTTGCCCGTCGAATTCGAGAAACGCTGGCAGATATCCTATTGAGAGATGGGAATAACCGGGAAATTCCTGCTCCGACGGTAAGTCAAGGGATCGCATGTTTTCCATCTCAAGCGCAAGATGCTCATGAACTGGTGGAGAAAGCAGATCAGGCATTGTATCTTGCCAAAAGTGCTGGGCGAGATCAAATTTGTGTCTTTGGTGAAAGGGTTGGCTGCTATTAAGGTTGCGCAGGAATAAAGCTTAAACCAACGGTTCCGGGTCCAGAATGGACTGCTAAGGCGGGGGATAGGTCGGTGGTAAAGCATTCCACACAATTGAATTGTTGTCTGACGAGTTCCTTCAGGTGTTCGAGCTGATCGAGAGCGGAAACGTGCATAAAGGCAACTTTGATGCGCGTGATGTTCCCTAGTTTTTCCTTCATCAATTCGACCATGCGGTTGTAGGCTTTGGCACGCGTCCGCTCGGTGGCGAGTGGAACAATGACACCATCTTGCATGCCAATAATTGGTTTGATATTCAATAATGAACCCATGAGATGCTGGGCACGGCCGATTCTGCCGCCCAGATATAAATAGCGTAGTGTATCTGCTGTCATGATCATCATCGATTGAGCAGCGGTTTGGCGTGCTTTTTCCACTACTTCTTTCATGCTGAAGCCTTCTTTGGCGGCGCGGGCGGCCTCAATGGTAGCCCAACCATGTGCCATGGCGACTGCGAGTGTATCGATTACTTCAACATTAAGTTTCGGCAGGCGTTCACGCAGCATGTTTACCGCAGCGAGACAGGATTGATACGCACCACTGCCTTTTGAGGTCATCGTTAGGGCGACAATTTCAAGGCTGTGTTCAGCAAGACGGAGAATGGCATTGACATAATCACCAGGGCTTGGATTGGATGTGGTTGGGAGGGTTTGCGTGGTGAGCAAATATTGGGCGAAGGCGTCGGGTTGAACGTCAATCATATCCCGTAAAGTCTCTAATCCACGCATAACATAATAGGGAACGATTTCAATTTGCAACTCGTTGATGAGGTTTTGGGGAATGCTAGCGGTTGTGTCACTGATGATGCCCACTTTCATGATTAATCTCCTTATAAATATATTATCGCATGAATGCGAACTATGCAAGCATTTTGTGGGGTGAACCGCGAATGAACGCGAATGAACACGAATAAAATTTATCCGCGAATGGACGCGAATGAACACGAATAAGAATTATCCGCGAATGAACGCGAATGAACACGAATAAAATATAGCCACGAATGAACGCGAATAAACGCTAATAAAATATTTCCGCGAATAGACGCGAATAAACGCGAATGAGAAAAATATGATTAAACACGGATGGATAAAAATAGAATGTGACAAAAAAAGATTCCACGTTGCAATCTAAATTTGTTGAAAATCAAAATAGCAACGTGAGTGAGTTGCTCGATAAAACAATTTTATCGTATAGAAAAGGAGTGATTATGCTACTTGGTCGAGGACGCGTTCGGCTTCCAGCATGCTGTGAACCTCCACAGCAGTGTAACCGATACTCCGAGAGGTGCGCTGAAATTGATTAGCTGTGACTAAATTTTTTTCCGAGATAATCCGAATCGCTCCAGCTAATCCCATTTCTTTCAATGTTTTCATAACAGCCTGCAATTCCTGACGACCTTCTTCTGGTAATACTTCTAACTCATGAATATCGGAGATTTTGATAAAACCGGGCTGAAGTTTTTGGGCGTTTTTCAGTAATGCCTGGCAGAATGATTTAACCTCGTTGATTTCCATCTTTCCTTTTGCCAGGAAGAGCAATTTATTTTCAAAAGGGTTAATTCGAACGTCAAACATGCTCACCTCAATCGACGGCATAACAGGTTCGTTTGTGATTTGATTACATTATAAAGATGGGGGAAGATTTGAAAAGGAGATTGGGGTAAGTCCTGACAATTTTGTAAAGAAAATAGACGGTTGGTTGAGTTCCTTACCTGACGACCTATAAACCTTGCAATTGGCAGGAAAAGAATCTCGTCCTACAATCAACGTAATTGGCGGGATTGGAATCCCGCCCTACAGGCAACATAATTGGCGGGAATGAAATCCCGCTCTACAATCAACATAACTGGCGGGATTGGAATCCAGCCTTACAGTCAACATAATTGGCGGGATTGGAATCTCGCCCGGCAATTGCTAATAAGTGAGAATACGCGGCAGCTTTTTCGCTTGCTCAATCCAATCTGCGACCTGGGATTGGACGGGGAGCTTGCGTACTAGCTTCTTTGCTTCATTCACTTCAACGAGTTTCTGGTATAGATTCTCTGGGTTACGTTGAGCTAGCTCAACAACTGTATCCACACCAGCTTCCTCAAGTAAATCAGCATATTCTGATGCAACGCCCTTGATACGAAACAAATCGAGATGATTTGCCCATTCAAGGATAAGTTTTTCACTAATAGAAGATTTCTCCGCTAATTCTTTCCGCCCCTTGGGCGTAGCAGCTGCGCTAAGAAATTGGTCGGTATTTTCGATTCCTATCGCACGTAGTTTCTCTGCGTATTTAGGACCAATGCCTTCTACTTCTTCAAGCTTTGCCATATATTCCTCCTCTCGTAATTTTAACGATTGAATTGAATCCATCATATTGATGGATATATAGACATTATATCCTGCTTTTATTATCAAGAAGGATAGAAATTAATTTTGCTGTTTGGTGGGAATGAATTTAGCATTTCGCTGAGAAGCGTTTATGGTGTTGGAGTGGGGGTTATCTCTGGCGTATTCGTTGGCATTGGGCTCACCATCGGTGTACTGGTGGTGGAAAAGATTTGACCGCTTTCAAGACGGTTACAAATCCCTTCGCTATCAGCAATGATCCCCATAATGATAGGATCAGAAGAATAGTTTGCTTTGACTTGATTCAACACCTGGCGTGCTTCTGGGCAATAATTTTGATTTGGTCTGCTTAAAAACGCCAATACTGTCCCATATTCGACATAATCATAAGCGACGGTGATATTGGTCAACGGTAAGCCTTCGACTGCCACACTGCTTTCCAGCAATCCTTCTGCAACCAAATTTTGTGCCATTTCGTTTTCTTCGGCAGTGCAACCTTTGACTGCACACTTTAAAACTGGTAATGCACCTTCGTAATTGCGCGCCCGCAGCATGATGATGCCCAATTGCCCATAAGTGCTGGCATTAGTGGGGTCATAACTGAGCGCCCGTTCGGCGTTGCGGGCTGCAATGAAAAACTCGCCTTGTTGGGTGTAAGTTCGGGCAATTTCCAGGTTGGGTAAAGGATCGCGCACACCCAATTGCATGTTGATGTTCGCGGCACGGGCAAAGAATTCCAGGGCGCGATCGTACAATTTCAAGCGCAGGTAATTACGGCCAATATAGACATATAGGAAGGTAAGGTTTGGGTTTATTTCAGTGGCTTTGAGATATTCTTTAATCGCCCCATTGTATTGGGCAGTTGACTCTAAAACTGTGCCGTACACACGGTGGGCATCCATAGAGAGGGGATCGAGCTTGATTGCTTGTGCGGCATACTGTTCTGCTTGAGTCCAGTTTTGTTGATCCAATAATACTTCCGCATAAAAAGCTAAGGCTAATGCATTGTTTTGATTGAGTTGAAACGCCTGCAATGCCTCACTCTGGGCTTGAGCTAATAAGTCCTGTCGTTCTGCGTCTCCAACAAGAGGGCTAGAAGCATACCAGTCTAACACAAAAGCCCGAATCGCTCGCACATTGCTGTTATCGGGTGCAAGTTCTAATGCTTTGTCAATGGATTGGCGCGCTTCGTTCAAGCGCTGGGTGCGGTCTTTATCGTTGCTGATGACTGCTGAGGAATAGGCTTGAATACGAGCCAGCTGTGCCCAGGCATCGGCGTTGTTAGGATCCATTTGTAACGCCCTTTGGTATGTATCGATGGCGTCGTAGTGAGGCGGAGCTGGCGGGGGTGGATCGGGATCATAAAGCTTCCCCGCTTGAAAATAAGCCTCTGCCTCTTGAATGTAAGACGCTACACTGCGGGTTGGAGTAGGGGTTGGCTCAAAGACGGGTCGGATTGCGCCGCGTTGGACGCTTTGCAATAGCCACACTGCCGCGACGATTAATCCGATCAAGATCATGATGCGGTAAGGGTTGATCGCCGCGCGGGTTTGTCGAAAATGTGGTTTTTTCCCGATTAATTCGCCAGCCATGTTTTTTCTTGAATAATCATTGTCTGTTGGTTATACTGTCTATCAAGGTGTTGGCGTACTTTCTACAGCAGGGGTTTCTGTAGTGGCTGGTTGGGGTGTCCCTGGCGCATTAGGGGTTTGGGTGGTCACCATCTCCAAACAAAGCTCTAAACCTGCATTGGCATTATCCACAGCCAGTTGATCATCTGGCACTCCGTTTAATAGAGCCTCGAATACTTTTACTGCTTCATCACAATGGTTGGTTTTTGCTAAAGCAAAGCCATAAAACCAATAATATTGTTCTGCGGTTCCATATGCCAAAGGAATGCCTTGAACCACAGTCCCGTCATCCGTCTTTCCACCCCGTACTGCGAGTTCGAGTTCTTTGGCAGCTTTGTTCATTTCTTGATTGCGGTAGTACATGATTCCGAGGTTTCCATGTAATTTCGGATTACTGGGATCTACCTTCATCGCTTGCTCGGCATATTGGGCTGCTTTTCCGAATTGCCCTTCATTGGCATACGCCAAGGAAATTTCTACTAAGGAAGTCCAATCCGTTGGATTGAGTGAATATGCTGCCAGCAATTCTTCTACCGCCAAATCGTTTTCGCCTTTTAGTTTATACGCATAACCTAGATTGAGATGTAAATCAGCGATTTTGCTGTTGATGGCAATGGCGGATTTAAATTCCGTAATCGCCTGGTCAAGGTTATCTTTTCCTGTATTGAGGAGCACCAGACCGCGCGCACGGTGCACTTCTAAAAGGGATGAATCGAGTTGCATCGCTACTCTTGATTCCTCAATCGCTTTATCGAGATTATCCACATTCCCTTGGTTTATTAAAATTTCTGCATAAAACGCATGCGCTAAGGCATTATTGGGGTCGAGTTCGATGGCTTTTTTAATCTCCGCTTCTGCAGAAAGATAATCGCCGGTAAATCCCTGTGCCCAACCCAATACTGCATGGGCAAGCGGGTTGTTGGGGTTTTTCAATAAAGCATTCTGACAGTTGGTAATTGCATCTTGATATTGCCCGGCAAAGACCTGAATGCGCGCTAAAGTCACATAGATAGAAGGATTATACGGATCTGCCACAATGGCTTGTTTATAGGCCGTGATCGCTTGCGATAATTTCCCTTCTTGATAAAGCTGTTCAGCTTCATTGATATAGGATTCTGGGCTGCGCGTTGGCGTCACGGTAGGAACAAAGAGCGGAGGTACGGTGGGAACGACCACCTGGTTAAAATAAACACCCACCCCAATCAGCCCTAACAACACGGCAATGAGAATGGGGTTGGAACGGCGGCGTGGTCGATTACGAACACTCCATTTACTTCCTCGGAGATACATATTTCTCATCATACCATTCGCTATTTTGGCATGTCAAGATAGGATAGATTAGGATAATTTAAGGTTTGCAAATTCGATTATTACGGTCGCGTTTTTCATTGCAACACTCATTTCACCATATATTCAACCCGTCCTTTTGTTTACTTTTCTTGTAATTACTCAGCACAGCCGTCATTGCGAGAGAGCGTACTTTGCGGCCGAAGCAATCTCCAATCCGGCAGGGAGATGGCTTCGCTTTGCTCGCCATGACAGGTGCCGGTCGAGAGATGGCTTCACATACTTGTCAGGATAATTGTTTCCCATAACAATCTTGCAATAGTAGCTGAGTAGTTACCTTTTCTTTTATGAAGATGTCTTTTTTACCACCCCTAAAAAACCTTTGTCAGGAGCAAGGTAGATTTATGGTATATTCAGAAATAACTTAAACATCCATTGCTTTGATAGACTCTGAATAAATCCTTATCCCACACTATGTCCCAATCCCTTCCTTCTCGTCCTTTTCGAAAACAATTGCAGTCACCGATTCTATGGTTACTCATCATCAACATTCTTATTGGGTTGCTCACTTTTCGTGACTATGGCATGAGTCAGGATGAAGTGGGCATCCATGCACTTGGGCAAATTTCCATTCATGCGTATCAGACCCTTACGGCGCCCAAACCAAAAATGTTTACTGGATATGCTTATGATTTGATATATTACGGTCCTTTCTATGCGATGATCACGGCGGGCATAACCAAACTTCTCACCTTTATTTTCCCCTTCGTTCGAGCGGTAGATTTCTGGCATTTATGTTATTTCTTTTCGTTTCAGCTCTCTGTATATTTAATTTACCGATTGGCAAAACGGTGGTTTTCGAATTGGGTTGCTTTTACCATCGCTTTGTTGTTTTCTACCCAACCTCTGCTCTGGGGACATTCCTTTATTAACCCCAAAGATATCCCTTTTATGGCTTTCTTTCTCGCCAGCATCGAATGTGGTTTGTCTTTCCTTGACTCGCACTGGAAAGAGGATACCAGTCAAAATGTCCTGTCGAAGGGAAAAGAAGTGTTCCAAAAGTTAAACTACAGCTGGGAACAAGTACCCCATCAGGAAAAAAGAAAGACAATCAAAGCAAGTTTGCTCTGGGTGGGGTTCATACTCTTACTTTGGGTTAGTTTCCCATTTGTGGATCAATGGTTGAGGGACACCGTTCACTATCTATATGAAACGAAACCGACAAATGCTGCTTATGCGTTGTTCAACTTGATTGCGCAGCATAAAACCAAAATCCCTGTAGCGTATTACCTTATAAAAGCCCACCGCTGGCTCTTGATGGGGTATATGACATTAACGCTCATTACTCTCATCGGAATCGGATGGCGCTGGTCGCGCACATTTGGATTCCATCTCCAGCGACTGCAAGGGGAATTGAAAGAACTCATTATGGAACTCCCTGCTTTTTTATCCGATCCAGGCTTTTGGTTTGCTGCACTATCCCTGGGTATTGCGACCTCTATCCGGGTTGGCGCACCTTATGCGGGTATCGTCATTGTTTGCCTGGCTGTTTGGCGGGGAGGGAAAAAAGCGCTTCTGCCAAGCCTGGTTTATTTGCTCCTAGCGGGTATTGTCACTTATTTAACCTGGCCTGCCTTGTGGAGTAATCCCATCTATCATTTTATCAAGAGCCTTCTGATGGCATCGCATTTCCCCTGGGAAGGGAAACTCCTTTTTATGGGTCAATACTGGCATGCTGATGGGTTGCCCTGGAGTTACGTCCCACTCTTACTTGCGATTCAATTCACCGAACCAGTCGTTCTATTAGCTGTGATGGGTTTGATATGGTTGGCATACAAGATCTATCATCAGCAAAATAGCGAATTGACTTTTGTGATCCTGTTTTGGTTTGTTCTACCTGTGTTGGGAATAATGATAAAAAAGCCACCTCTTTACGATAATTTCCGCCAAATTTTATTCCTTATCCCTCCCTTATTTTTGATTTTGGGTTTCCCGCTCCAATGGCTGGAGAAGAAGATTCTATTAATGCCTTATCGATATCTGGTTTCGCTGGTATTGATTGTACCGGGTATCCTTGGATATCTGCATCTGCACCCGTATGAATATGCCTATTACAATTCATTCGTTGGGGGAACTTCCGGGGCAGCGGGTAACTTCGAGACGGAATATTGGAAGACCTCTTTTCGTCAGGCTATGGAATATTTAGATCAAACAGCCGAGCCCCAGTCCAAAGTTTTGATCTGGGGGGCAACGTTTTTGGTCAAAGAGTATGCTCGTCCAGATTTGATCCTCCAATCAAAAAAGGGAAATTCCTATCAAAAGAACAGCGGTTATGACTACGTGATTGTTTCCTATCGGAATGACAAGGACGAGCACATCTTTCCCGATTCCCCGGTCATCTACGCTGTGCAACGGCAAGGTGTAAATTTTGCGGTGGTGAAGAAAACCAAATGAAAGAGAAGGTTGCGGAGAAATTTTCTTTTTCGGCAGCTACGGAGCGTTTAGCCTTTCAGCGATAACTTGCCATAAACTTTCCCAATTTTCATAATGGGGGATGTTTTCGTTTTCAAATGTTGATCTTTTCGCATCATTGCCACTTGTTAAACCATAACAAAATAGATATACATCCCGACCCATCTGGCGTAAAAGCTGGACAGCTGCTTGTGTTGAACGCACGCCGCCCATTGTATCTTCGATGAGGTGGATTTCCATCTGTTGTGGAAGGATTTCACGGAACGCGCTGAAATTCTTCTTCACCGCCCAGTTTATCGCTGTATCCAGCGCTAATTTATCGTCGCCCATCAATAATGCGAGGATGGCTGCCAGGCTGTGCGCTGCTGCTGGTTTAATCAATTGATCCGCTTTCAATTGATAAAGGTCACCGATATATTTTAATTTACCAAAACCGATCAGTGCCAAGTTCGCCATACCTAACGATTCTAAAGCGATCTCGGCTTCTGGCGCATATCCGCCGGCGTCATTTACGATACCGTCTGGTGGTAATGAGGGACGCGAAGTGATAATGGCGATGTCCAGCATTCCATTTTGTTGGGCGGCGAGTAAGGCGTTTCTGATCGAATCGGGAATCAGGGGTTTATCATAGAGGGCAAGAAAGGAAGGACTTTGCACATTGGCAGGAAGTCGATAGGTTTGCTGGAATTTTTCGCTGCCCAAAACGTATTGCTGGAACAAGCGTGTGGTGGCAGATAAATACGGATCGCGGCTGTTCCGTAAAAGGTTATCCCCCAAGGCTTGGGGAAGAGCCGGGAAACTGCCCGCTTCCCAGGCTGTTTCGGCGGGAAATTGATTGGGTACAGGTTGGATCTTCGGAATTGAAATAGATGTTATTCGGGGTAAGGCAGGCGCTTTGGCAAAGGCACGCGCAGCAGAGAGCACTTCCCCATCCGCTGGAAGCGGAATGGAATCCGTTTGGGCAAGGATGGTTTGCCACAGGCTTGCAATCAAAATTGGCAGCATATCCCATTCACTTGTAATCCCGACTGCTTCCATATCTGCCATAGTTTGTGCAGATAGCGGTAACGGTGGTATCTGCATCAGGCTGGTGATATAATCCCACACCGCCACCACTGCCTTGCGGTAACCGAGTGGCTCGATTAAGACACTATCAATATCGATCAAAGCTATTCTTTTCATCGGTGTCGACGTTCTAACTCTGCTAGAATATCCTGAGGGGTTATATCTCGGGCTGCCATGAGGACAAGGACATGGTAGGTCAGGTCGGCTATTTCTTCAATTAACCGTTGTCTTTCTTCTGCCAGGGCTGCTACAATCGTTTCGGAGGCTTCTTCCCCAACTTTTTGGGCAATACGGGAGAGCCCAGCAGCGTATAAAGAAGAGGTATAGGATGATCCTTGGGGGTTCACTTTCCGATCTTGCACAATCTGATATAAATCAGCGATGTTCATCTTTTGCTCCGTTATTCTCGCTATCTATTTGCATTGGGAACGGGCGATAGAAACAAGATTGATGCCCGGTATGACAGGCTGGCCCATCGGTTTTGACCTGCATGAGCAAACAATCTAAATCACAATCTACTTGCATCGCTATCAGATGCTGGTAATTTCCGGAGGTCTCTCCTTTATGCCACAACGTCTGACGACTGCGCGACCAGTAGTGTGCTTCGCCGCTCGAAAGTGTTCTCATTAAGGCTTCTTTATTCATGTACGCCATCATTAAAACCTGACCGCTCTGGTGATCCTGAACAATTACTGGGATTAATCCTTTTTCATCGAATTTGAGATTGTCAATCGAAATCAGTTGTTGAAACATATCCTTCTCCTTAATTCACCATGGTCGAATTGGCAACCCTTGCTGTTGGAGATAGGTTTTCAATTGGGGAATCGTGAGCATGCCACTATGAAACAGGGAAGCGGCTAAAGCTGCATCGGCATTCGCATCTCTTAAGACCGTTACAAAATGCTCCTGCTTGCCTGCTCCGCCAGAGGCGATCAATGGTACATTGACGACTTGGGCAATCGTGCGCGTCAATTCAATATCATAGCCATCTTTTGTCCCATCCGCATCCATGCTGGTAAGTAATATTTCGCCTGCCCCCGCTTCGACCGCTCGAATTGCCCATTCTACTGCATCCAGTTCGGTTGGTAGTTGCCCGCTAGAAATCACCACCTGCCAGCCATTGCCCTCTTTTCTGCGCCGCGCGTCAATCGCAATGACAATACATTGTGATCCAAAACGCATTGCCCCCTCGCTGAGCAGAGAAGGATTGCGCACCGCTGCGGAGTTAATGCTCACTTTATCAGCGCCCGCAAGTAACAAGCGGTGAATGTCCTCGACGGTGCGTACTCCTCCTCCCACTGTGAGGGGCATGAAAACATGGCTGGCAACCTTACTAACCAATTCCAGCGTTGTTTGCCGTCCTTCTGGGGTGGCGGAAATATCCAGAAAAACGAGTTCATCCGCCCCTTGTTCGTCATAGAGACGAGCTTGCTCAAGGGGATCGCCGGCGTCCTTCAAGTTTACAAATCGAATGCCTTTAACCACCCGTCCGTCTCGGATATCCAGGCATGGGATGATCCTTTTTGTTAACATCTTATTCCTCTAGTAATAATGCTTGCTCGATGGAGATATTGCCCTCGTACAAGGCTTTTCCAATCACTACCCCAGCAGCGCCATTTTCTTTGGCTTTTATCACATCTTCCAGGTGCGACACACCGCCTGCCAGTATTACATCTAAATTTAAATGATCTTTAATTTTATGCAGTAATGCGATGTTCACACCTGTTTGCATCCCGTCTCGAGTGATATCGGTTAATAAGAGGGTTTGCACACCCACTTTTTCTAATTGTTTGGCGAATTCTATAACCTGGTATGGACTTTCTTGCTGCCAGCCGTGGGAATATACCATATCCTCCTTACAATCAAGCGTTACGATGATGCGCTGGGGTGAAAATTTTGCGAGTGCTTTTTCCAATTCTTGGGGTTGCGTGATAGCGAGGGTGGAGAGCATAACCCTCTGTATACCCATATTGATGGCATCATTCACATCTGCAATGGTACGAAGTCCACCACCAAACTGCACAGAGACGTTTTTCATTGAGGTAAATTGAAGGATTTCTCTCAAGGCAGTCCGATTTTGCGAGTCAACTTTTCCAAAAGCGCCATCTAAATTGACAATATGCAGCCATTTCACCCCGGCAGCGATCCAGCTTGCCACCGTATTTAAAGGCTGATCGTCATAAATGGTTTCCTGATCTGCTTTCCCCTGGCGCAAACGCACGACTTTGCCATGGGACAAATCAACCGCTGGATATACAGTAAATTTACTCATCTGCCATCTCCAAAAAATTTCGCAAGAGCTGCAGCCCTGTTTTTTGACTTTTTTCTGGGTGGAACTGGACTCCAAAAATCCGATCTCGTTGGACTGCTGCGGCGAATTCTATCCCGTAGGAGCAGGAAGCAATAATCTCTTGTTTCTCCTCTGCGTGGCAGTAATAAGAATGATTGAAATAAACATAGATGGGAGGGGTGATATTGCGGAATAGAGGCGAATCCATTTGCAATATGAGGTTATTCCAACCGGTATGGGGTATCTTCAAATCCTTTTGTGAAGGAAAACGGATAACCTTCCCGGGTAATAAACCCAAACCCTGATGTACTCCCATTTCTTCGCCATAGTCAAATAATGCCTGCATTCCGACACAAATTCCTAATAAAAGGGCACCATTACTCAAAGCTCGATAAATTCCTTCATCCAACCCATTTTTTCTCAACCCCTGCATAAAATCTCCAAACGCTCCCACACCGGGCAATACAATTTTTCGGGCATGAGCAACCTCTTCCACAGAAACCGTACGGTGGACGTTTGCACCGCACCATTCAAGGGCTCTTTGCACCGAGTGCAAATTCCCTGTTCCGGCATCCACAAGCACGACATGATTGTTCAAATTAATACCCCTTTGGTGGAGGGAACCTGTTCACTACGGCGGGGATCAATCCGGGTGGCTAGAGCTAAGGCGCGCCCGAGTGCTTTAAATAACGCTTCGGCCTGATGATGGTCGTCGCGGCCATACAACACCCGTGCATGTAAATTACAATGCGCGCCAATGGCAAAGGACTCGAAGAAATGATGAAACAAACTGGTTGGAATATTTGCGAGATAGGGAGTGTTCCAGCCGATATTAAGCACCGCGTAAGGCCTTCCCGATAGATCGATGACAACCTGTGCCAATGCTTCATCCATGGGAACAAAACAATCTGCTATGCGCGTAATCCCCTTTCTCTCACCCAATGCCTGATTGAACGCACTTCCAAGTAACAGTCCAACATCCTCAATCGTATGATGGAAATCTACTTCTAAATCCCCTTTTGCGTTTAAGGTAATATCGAATAAACCGTGCAAGGTAAAATTTCTCAACATGTGATCAAAGAAACCAATCCCGGTTGAAATATTGGGAGTGCCTGATCCATCCAGGTTTAACTCTATCGTAATATCGGTTTCATTCGTTTTGCGGGAAATTTTTGCTTGTCTCATTTTATCTCTCCCTCGACGATGGATTGTAATGCGCTGAGCAATGCCTCACTATCGCTGGGTTTTCCAATGCTAATTCGGATATGATCTTGCAAACCTTTACTGTTGAAATAACGCACGAGTATCCCGAATTGATAAGCCAGGCGCTCTTTCAAGCGCGCCGCATTGATTGTGTTTACCCGTGCAAGCAAATAATTAGCTCGTGAAGGGTATACCGATAAAAAGGAAATACGCTGTAATTCGGTATAAAGCCGCTCACGCTCTGTGCAAATACGCTCCACCATCACTTTCAACTCGTCTTGGTGCTTCAAGCAGGCAAGCGCAGCTGCGCTGGCGGCGACGTTCACATTATAGGGTTGCTTGGCTTTCCAAAGTGTCGGCATTAACCAGCTTGGAAACGCACCATACCCGATCCGCAATCCAGCTAATGCAGCTAGCTTGCTAAATGTCCGCAATACGACGAGATTATCTCGCTGAGGCACTTGCCGAATACGGCTGATATTGTTCCCGAGTGCGTCAGGTTGATCCGCAAATTCAATATATGCTTCGTCTAATACCACCAACACTGGCAAGTCCAGGATGCGATCAATCACCACTGCATCAGGGAGAGAGCCATCGGGATTGTTTGGGGTTGCCAGGAAAAGGATTTTGGGTTGCTTTTCTTTCACTGTTCGCTCTATTCCCTCGAGATCGAGAGAAAAATCCGCCGTTCTAGGGACTTCTAGAACTTGGGCGTTATTGAGGCGCGAGTCAAACGCATACATTCCGAACGTGGGAGGGCAAATCAATACACTGTCACCCTCGTCGATGAAGACCCGCAAGAGCAGATCGATTAATTCATCGGCGCCGGCTCCAGCCATTATATTATCCATTGGTACCTGACAGAATTGTGCTAATGCGTGACGCAATGCCCGGCTCTCTGGATCGGGATAAATATGAGCAAAGGGTAACTTTGCCAGTGTTTCAGAGACTACGGGAAGCGGTCCAAACGGATTTTCGTTGGCATCCAATTTAATGATCTGATCTACTGAACGACCCAACCGCGCCGAGAGCACTTCAAATGGTTCAATGGGGGTATATGGAGGAAGTTGTTCTAAATGTTTTCGAACTCGCATTTTCATTCCTGTTCCGGTTATGGTATGGAGGATTCTTTGTTTATGGAGGCAAGCATCGCAAGGTAGCGCGGTGGTTCCTCTTCAAAAATATAGGTAACGGGTGTGACGATGATGCCGCTGCCACCGATTGCCCTCAACTCGCTAATCGCTTTGGTCAGCTGATCGCGCCGTACAACGATTGTCACAGAAAACCAGCTTTGTCCTGGTTCATATACATACACTGGGCTAATGGTTGGACCCTGCAAACCAGCGATGGTTTTTTGTTGAAACATTTTTTGGGTTATTTCGCGGGGGCTGTTTCCCCGCATATTTGCGATTACCAGTAAATTTTCTTTTGCCCGTAGATGCGCTTCGATATACTCTAACAATAAACGCCCCATTTCCAGCACATCGCTGCGTTCTGTCAAGGCTCTTCGGTTGGCAATTAATGCAGCTTGAGAGGCGAGGATCACCCCATCTGGGAGGGGCTTCAGGCGGTTATCTTTTAATGTTTGTCCCGAAGAAACCAAATCGGCGATAAGGTCAGCATATCCGATGGTCGGCGCAGTTTCTAAAGTCCCTTCTGCGGCAATTAGTGTGTGCGGCACGTTATGGATTTGGAGAAAATGCTGGGTGAGGTTAGGAAATTTGGTCGCCACTCTTAAAGGACGTTGGAGTGTTTGCGCTTGCTTTTGTAATCCATTTAGGTCATCGACCTCATACCATGATTCGGGAACGGCTAACGTGAGGGCACATTGACCATAACCAAGGGAGTCATGTAATATCAACACATCCCCATTTTCGCCCCGTTTTTCCCCAATCACATCCAAGCCTGTTATGCCAAACTCAACGCTGCCTTGGCGCACGCTGACCACAATGTCCCCGGGCCGTTGAAATAGCACTTGTAACGAGGGTAATCCGGGTATGGAGGCCTGGTACTGGCGTGGGTTTGGTTTATGCACGTTAAGCCCGGCTTCAGCGAGAAATTGAAGGGTTGCCTCTTCCAGGCGTCCTTTGGATGGTAAGCTTAAACGAATTGGATTAAGTGTTTCTTTCATCTTTTTCCTTATAAAAAGAAACCCCCGGCTCGGAAACCGGGGGTATGGGAACGGAGGATAAATATCCCTAGTGCATTAACTCCATGCGCGCCCAGACCACCCGGTTTTCGGGTAAGGATGATGGTGAGCATGGAATAGGCACTTCTTCATCATGGGAATTATTTTAATTCATCCCTTCCCAAACAAAATAGTCAATTTATCCCAAATTAACTCACTTATTTTATTCATTTTGCTGAACTTGATTAAACAGTAATATGCTTTCTTCAACTTGCTCTTTCTTTTTCACCTCCATACTTGTGGGGTGATCCTCTGTTTTTCCATTCCCATTGCCAGGATATTTTTTCAGGATCAGGCGTGTCTCGCTTCGTTTAACTCCCGGAATTCTGCGAATCTCTTCGATGAGGTTGTTCAATGCCATCACGTTTTCCACCGAGATCAAAGCGCCGATGTCAAATTCGCCGGTGATTTCAAAGATGTTGATGACATTGCGAAAACTACGCATGCGTCGCACGACAAGGGTAGTATAAATATGAGATTCCACTTCCAGCATTACGAGGGCATCGATTTCATGGGGAATAACATCGATAACGCGCCCAGTAACTTTTTCGGCAATTTCTAAAATGTCAGCATCAAAAATCTGTTTGCGTTGATCGCCAAGGTGTTTGATCTCGATTACAATCTGCTCTAACTCGTTCGCTGCTACGGAAATGCCATATTCAGCCAGGCGAGATTCCACTGCCCTTTTGCCGGTATATTTATCGATCACAATTTTTCGTTCACGTCCAATCCAAGATGGTTCGAAAGGCTCATAGGTGCGAGGATCTTTGAGGACGCCATTCGTGTGGACGCCACTTTTATGGGTAAAGGCATTTTGTCCAATAATCGGCTTATTGGGGGCGGTGAAAAAGCCGGTCACCTTTTCGAGATATTCCGCTAAATCGACTAACGCTTCCAAACGGTATTTTTTAAGACCTTCTAAATTGGCGTATGCCAGGATCACTTCGGCTAAATCCGGAATCCCGCAGCGTTCCCCCATGCCATTTACGGTGGTGTGGATACAATGTGCTCCAGCACGAATACCTGCCATGGCATTTGCCAACGCCAAGCCATGATCATTATGGCAATGCAAGTCAATCTTACACGGGAGCAAGTGTTGCTTCAGCGCTTGGACCCGTTCATAAACCCAATGTGGCTGCATAACACCTACCGTATCGGCAAAGCTAATTCGATCGGCTCCCGCTTCAATGGCTGCATTGCAGACTGCTACTAAAAAATTAAAGTCTGTTCGCGAAGCATCTTCCGGAGTGTATCGTACTTTCAACCCCAGGCTGCGGGCGAAGGAAACCATTTCGGCTATCAAATCGATGACCTGTTGAGGTGTCTTCTTTAACTTCGTGTCCAAATGAATCTGGGAAGTGGCATAGAAAATCGCTACTCGATCTGCTCCACAATCTTTAACTAGCTGGATATTCTCACGACGTGCCAGCGAATGAGCAACGATTTCGGCATTTAATCCAGCCGCGGCAATCCGTTCAATCGCGATGGCGACATTTGGTGAAACGCTTGGATCGCCGGCTTCGATCATTTCGACCCCCACTTGATCTAATAATCGTGCAATTTCGATTTTCTCCTCCAGTAAAAAATTTACATACGGTGTTTGTTCCCCTTCACGAAGGGTTGAGTCTAAAATTTCAATCATATTCACTCCTCAAATTGATAATTAATAAATACAAAAAAGCTCCCTCGGTTTCGGAGGGAGCATCTTAGGGAAACGATCTGGTTGAACTGCGCTTATCGAAAGGTGATTAAAGTAATTCGCACGAGCCCAACATCCGAAAACCGAGGTGCGGATGTGGGCAGGCGCTTAAAGTTGGATTTGCTGATTAATGTCTTCATTAGAGTAGTTTTATACCTGTGATTAACATTACCGTCAACCGGGAAGATATCCAAATTGAGCATGGATTAATTGTTCATGTTATACAAAAACCGTTCAAGCTGGGTTGGAAGGGTTGGGCGGGTTAATTTTATTTAGCAAAAACGGAGAGAGTGTTTCAACTGTTTCAAGATTTTTCGGATAAAACTGTTTGGCTGAAATAGCAAAAATCAGCAAAATACGAGCCATCTTTTTCTATTCATAATACCAGAGCGCGGCTACAATATAGTTATGCGATTTGATGTTTTTACCCTTTTACCAGAAGTCTTTGAACCTTATCTCAACACAAGTATCCTGCAGCGGGCGCGCCAACGCGGACTCATTGAGGTTTATCTGCATAATATCCGGGATTACACCACCGATAAACATCAAACAACCGATGATGAACCCTACGGGGGCGGGGGTGGTATGGTGATGAAAGCGGAACCGATATTTGCGGCAGTTGAAAGTGTGCTCGGTGTTCCCCCGCAATGCCCGGTGATTCTTTTGACTCCCCAAGGACGTTTGTTCAACCAACAGCTTGCGATAGCATTTTCTCGTCTTTCTCATCTGGCGCTGATCTGTGGCCGTTATGAAGGGGTAGACGAGCGGGTACGTGAGCATCTCATCACGGATGAAATATCCATTGGCGACTACGTGCTCACCGGGGGTGAATTGGCAGCACTGGTGCTTATCGATGCCATCAGTCGTCCTATTCCGGGGGTTCTTGGGGATCCTGATGGCGCATTCGATGACTCGCATGCGGAGTATTTGCTGGAGTACCCTCACTACACCCGCCCGGCTGAATTTCGCGGCTGGAAGGTGCCCGATGTATTACTCTCCGGCGATCATGGCCGCATTGCACGTTGGAGAAGGGAACAGTCTATTTTGCGCACCTGGCAACGGCGCCCGGACCTTTTGGCAAAGGCTAACCTGACGGATCAAGAACGGGTTTTGCTCGAGAACATGCAAAAATCCATTCGTCCAACAGAACAAGAACAAGGAGATGATTAATGAAATTTAATTATGGTAAAACATTTTTATTGGGTTTTGGCTTTTTTGGTGTGAGTGTAATCTGGGGCTTGTACAACGCATTCGTACCGCTCTTCCTGGCAAATAAGTTTCACCTTGCGCCAGCTTTCATCGGTTTCTTTATGACGTTAGATAACATTGCTGCCTTGCTGATTCAGCCCCCTGTGGGTGCTTGGTCTGATCGCCTTAGAACCCCAATAGGACGGCGCATACCTTTCATCTTGATTGGTGCTCCGATTGGGGCATTGGCATTTGGTTTAATTCCACTTGCCAGCGTATTACCTTTATTTGTTGCGTGTACCAGCACCTTGCTGCTCTCAATGGCGTTTTGGCGCACGCCGATCATCGCTTTAATGCCGGATATCACCCCTTCCTCTTATCGTTCTCAAGCGAATGGGATCATCAATTTCATGGGCGGGTTAGGAGCGATCATTGCTTTCCTCGGCGGTTCAGCGCTATATAAGATAAACCCGGCTTTTCCTTTTTGGTTAGGATCCATTTTGGTGATTCTAGCTGCCATCTTGGTATTCATATTTATCAAAGAGCCAAAAGTATACGAGGAACAAACAAAAGAAGAAATCAGTCTGATATCCAGTTTGCGGGATGTTTTACGCGATCCCGATCGCTCTGCTTTACGGATCTTGCTGGCAATCTTTTCCTGGTTTGTTGCTTACAGTGCCATTGAGGCATTTTTCACTTTATACGCCAATAAGCATCTTGGCTTGGAAGAAGCGGATGGGGCAAGATTATTGGGGCAATTATCGTTGATATTTGTCCTATTTGCAATTCCGAGCGGTTATATTGGCAGCAAAATCGGGCGAAGAATTACGATTATGAGCGGTATTGCTTTGATGACTTTAGCCATGTGGATGATGTACTTTTTGCCCGCCCCAGTATTAATTACCGTTTTAGGGAAGGCTCCGGTGCTGGGTACAATCCCGGTATTGGGTTTGCTTTTAATGTTGGCAGGCTTTGCCTGGTCGTTAATAAATATCAATTCCTTGCCGATGGTGGTAGATATGACCGACGCTGTGCACTTAGGCACCTATACCGGTTTATATTATCTCTTTTCGACTTTAGCAGCTATTGCTGGTCCCAATATCAATGGCTGGTTAGTGCAACTCACTGGGAACAATTACAACAATGTCATGCTTCTGGCGCCTTTATTTATGGTCATCGCATTCATACTCATGATCGGTGTCAAGCGCGGAGAAGCAGTTCTTAATTTGGAAATGCAACATGGAGCTTGAGTCACACCCGCTTACAATTTATAGTGATGCTGCTATCCTGGTAATTAATAAACCGGCCGGTTTACGGACTTTGCCAGATGGTTATGACCCAGCTATCGAGCATGTTGCGTCTGTTTTAGCTGACCAATATGGGCAACTTTGGATTGTGCATCGCCTGGATAAAGAGACCAGCGGCATACTGGTGCTTGCTCGAACTGCTGAGGCGCATCGCGCATTAAATTCTCAATTCGATCAGCACCTTGTCAAAAAGACCTATCATGCCATTGTCGATGGCTGCCCGGCCTGGCACTCGAAAATAATCCAAACTCCACTGCGGGTAAATGGAGACCGTCATCATCGCACTGTGGTTGACCTTCACGAGGGAAAGGCTTCGGTTACCCAATGCCGGGTATTGGAGACATTTTCTGCCCATGCTCTCCTCGAGATACAACCGAAAACGGGACGAACGCATCAAATCCGCGCTCATCTCGCTTCGATTGGCTTTCCGATCTTACAAGATCAGTTATACAATAAAGCCAAATCAGCCTCAGAGATGCTCCCTATCCAAAGATTAGCTTTACATGCGTTTGCTTTGGAATTCACTCATCCGCTTTATAACACGCTAATGCACTTCACCGCGCCCTACCCAGAGGATTTTCAGAACTGCATTGAGTGGCTGCAAAAGCAACACACGCTCACGAAATCCAAGAAGGCTAAAGCTAGCGAGGAGTAAATATTTATAACTGGTCCACTGTTAATTTCGCGTAAGAAATTTGTTCATTCTTGCGCTTGATTCTTGACTTGCAAACTTCAACATGGTATGATTTTAGTTGCTATTTTAGCACTCTCATAGCGAGAGTGCTAAATTTGAATAAACGATGATGGCTGAATTAACGGAAAGACAAAAATTAATCCTCGCGTTGATTATTCGCGATTATATAGAAACCGCGCAACCGGTCGGCTCGGAGAGCCTGCAAAAACGCTATCGTTTGGATGCTTCACCGGCAACCATTCGCAATGAGATGGCAGTGCTGACCGAATTGGGGTATTTAAGACAACCGCACACTTCGGCTGGAAGGGTTCCAACCGAGGAAGGGTATCGCTATTTTGTGCGCCAGTTGATGGGGCATATTGAACTCCCCAGCGACGCAAAGCGAATGATCACCCACCAATTCTATCAAGTTGGACCTGATCCCGACCGCTGGATGCGCTTGGCAGCATCGGTGCTGGCTCATCAATCGCGGGCAGCTTCTTTGGTCACTTCGCCCCATGTCGAGCAAGCCCGTTTTAAGCATCTCGAGTTAATTAATACGCGCGGTCGTCAGGTATTGATGGTTTTGGTCATGTCGGGTGGGGATGTACGGCAACAAATGCTCACTTTGGCAGAACCAGTGCCTCAGGAGCAATTAAGTGCGGCTGCTGCCCACCTCAATCAATTGCTGGCGGGCTTAAGCCCGGAGGGGGTCAGCGCGATCAGTACCCAACTTGATGCCCTTGAACAGGACATCACCAAATTGATTATCGAAGAATTGCGCCATTCAAGCAACATCCTCGGTGGGGAAGTATATCGTGATGGATTAACCCATGTCCTTGCTGAGCCGGAATTTTCCGAAAGTGAGTCAGCCCGCAAGGCGTTGCGCGTTTTAGAAGAGCGGCCGTTACTGGAGGATTTGCTGAGCCGGACTATTGAAACGACCAATGTTGGCGGTGTACAGGTATTGATTGGCGGCGAGGGTACGTGGGAGGAATTGCGCGATTGTTCGATGGTGCTGGCGCGGTATGGCGCGCCGGGTTTGGCAACCGGCGCATTGGGCGTGCTTGGACCCATCCGTATGGCGTATGGACGGACGATATCAACGGTTCAATTTGTAGCCGGATTACTGAGTGACTTAGTTGTTGAGCTACACTCGGAATAACTCAAATTAAACTTATCCCTGTGTAGGAGCAAAGCGATGAATGATCAAAATTTAAACGAGATTGAAAATTTACCACCAGAGCAGGAAATAGAAACAACTGCCGCAGAAGTTAATGTGGAGGAGAATTTGAATAATAAAATCGAAGAGTTGGAAAAGAAAGCCAACGAGTATTTAGACGGCTGGCAACGTAGCCGGGCTGAGTTTGCGAATTATAAGAAAAGGATTGAACGGGAACAAGCGCAAGCCTATCAAGCTGCAGCTGGAAACATTATCAAGAAATTTCTTGAGGTTGCCGATGACCTCGAAAGAGCTCTAAAAAACCGCCCCCAGGATAAAGAAGGTGCAGAGTGGGCAAATGGTATTGAACTCATTTATCGTAAACTGCTTGCAATTATGGAAGCAGAAGGCGTCAAAGTGATGGACGTCAGTGGACAAACTTTCGATCCTAATTTACATGAAGCAATCTCACATGAAGAGGTTGAAGGTTATTCTGAAGGTGAAATTATCGAAGTAGTCAAACAAGGTTATCTGTTGGGCGATCGGGTCTTACGTCCAGCTTTAGTGCGCGTGGCTCGTTAACCACCCATGACTGCTTATATTCCGAATCAATTGGAGGAAAATTTATGGGAAAAATCATAGGCATTGACTTAGGTACTACCAACTCGGTGGTAGCTGTAATGGAAGGAGGGGAGCCGACAGTTATCTCTTCTGCTGAAGGGGAACGATTGGTTCCATCTGTGGTTGCGGTCAACAAAAACCATGAAAGATTAGTGGGCAGGGTGGCGCGTAACCAGGCTGTCGTAAACCCGGAAAATACCATTTTTTCCATCAAGCGCTTTATGGGGCGCCGTTATGACGACCCGGAGGTGAAGAAAGCGCTGACGCGCGTCCCTTATAAAGTCACCGCTGCTCCGAATGGAGATGTGCGTGTCGTCTTAGATGGAAAGGAATATTCTCCACCGGAGATCTCCGCAATGATCCTCGCCAAATTAAAAGCCGATGCAGAAGCCTATTTGGGGGAACCAGTAACACAAGCGGTGATCACTGTGCCAGCATATTTCAATGATGCCCAGCGTAATGCAACCAAAGATGCCGGCAGGATTGCCGGTTTAGAGGTTTTGCGCATCATCAATGAGCCTACTGCTTCTTCTCTGGCTTATGGCTTAGATAAGAAAAAAGATGAGGTTATTGCAGTCTATGACTTGGGCGGCGGAACGTTTGACATTTCCATCCTCGATGTTGGGGAAGGTGTTTTTCAGGTTCGTTCAACCAGTGGAGATACTTTCCTCGGTGGAGATGATTTTGATCAGCGTATCATTGATTATATTGCCGATGAATTCCAGCGCGATAATGGCATCGATTTGCGGAAAGACCGCCAGGCTTTACAACGCCTCAAAGAGGCTGCAGAAAAAGCCAAAATTGAATTGTCTTCCATGATGCAAACCGAAATCAATTTGCCTTATATCACTGCAGATGCCAGTGGACCAAAACATCTGGTGATGACTTTCACCCGCGCCAAACTGGAACAATTAACCCAAGATTTAATTGAACGTACTCTTGGTCCGGTACGCCAGGCATTGAAAGATGCAGGCTTACAGCCGAGTGACATCAATGAGGTGGTCTTGGTTGGTGGCATGACGCGTATGCCCGCAGTGCAAGAAGCGGTGCGCAAATTATTCGGGAAGGAGCCTCATAAAGGAGTGAACCCCGATGAAGTGGTTGCGGTTGGTGCGGCAATTCAAGCCGGTGTGCTCGGCGGTGAGGTTAAGGATATCCTCCTGCTGGATGTTACACCACTCACTCTTTCGATTGAAACACTTGGTGGGGTTGCTACACCGATGATCGAACGCAATACCACAATACCGACGCGCAAACAACAAATCTTCTCCACTGCCAGTGATAACCAGAGTCAGGTTGAGATCCATGTCTTACAAGGTGAACGCCCGATGGCAGCGGATAACAAATCGCTTGGAAAATTTATTTTGGATGGTATCCCGCCAGCGCCGCGGGGAGTTCCGCAGATTGAGGTCACTTTTGATATTGACGCCAATGGTATCCTCAAGGTGACGGCGATGGACAAAGCTACCGGCCGTAGTCAAAATATTACCATCACTGCCTCTTCGGGTTTGAGTGAGACAGAAGTTGAACGAATGCGGAAAGAGGCCGAAGCCCATGCAGAAGAGGATCGCCGGCGGAAAGAGCTCATCGAGGCGCGCAATACCGCCGACAACGCGATATACACTGCCGAGAAAGCCTTACGCGATTTGGGTGAAAAAGTCCCGGCTGAAGTTAAAAAACAAGTTGAAGAACAAGTAGCCAAAGTCCGCAGTGCGATGAGCAGTGATAACATCGAAGAGATAAAGGGTCAAACGGATAAACTTTTCCAGGTGATTCAACAAATCGGCGCCTCTGCCTATCAATCAAGTGGTCCAGAAGCGGGTCAAGCGCAGGGTACACAGGGTGGTGCCGCTGGTGAGAATCCCCCTGGCGGTGGTGGTGAAGATGTGGTGGATGGTGAATTTCGTAATGTTGGGTCATAATTTAATGCAGAATGGCAAAACGCGATTATTATGAAGTGTTAGGTGTCCCTCGAAACGCCTCGGCGGAAGACTTGAAATCAGCCTTCCGCCGTTTGGCGCGCCAATATCATCCGGATGTGAATAAAGACCCGGATGCAGAGGAACGTTTCAAGGAAATCAACGAGGCTTATGCAGTCCTCTCTGATCCCGAACGGCGGGCAACCTATGATCGCTATGGTTATGAAGGCCTGAAGGGAATGGGTGGGATGCCGGATTTCACCACGGTGGATTTCTCTGATTTCGCCGACTTATTTGGAGATTTATTTGGTTTTGGGTCTTTTACCCGTTCTTCCTCACGCCGCAGTCGCAACAGCCCGCGGCGGGGCGCCGATTTACAAATTCAGGTCGATCTTACCTTTGAGGAAGCGGTGTTCGGGGTAGATAAAGAGATCACCATAACCCGCGATGAAGTGTGTAAGGTATGTAATGGCAGTGGTGCGGAACCTGGCACGACACCGACACGCTGCCCAACCTGTAACGGCAGCGGCGAGATCCGCCAGGTGCGGCAAACATTGTTAGGCTCTATGGTGCAAGTTACCACATGTCCAACCTGTGGAGGAAGTGGTGAGACGATATCCACTCCATGCCATGTCTGTCATGGGCGTGGGTTGGAACGGAAAACACGCCAGAAAGTGGTGAGCATTCCTGGCGGCGTTGATACGGGCACGCAAATCCGTCTGGCTGGAGAAGGGCAACCAGGCATCAATGGTGGTCCAAATGGAAACCTCTACATTGCCATCAATGTACAGCCGCATAAATATTTCCGGCGACGTGATAATGATATTCTGCTCGATCTGGATATCAATATTGCCCAAGCAGTTTTGGGCGCCGATGTTGAAGTCCCCACGGTAGATGGACCAGCGAAGTTACGCATTCCCCCGGGAACACAACCAGGCAAAGTCTTACGGATGAAAGGCAAGGGTGTTCCTCATTTGCGTGGCAACGGGCGCGGTGACCAATTAGTCATGGTGAATGTATCCATTCCCACGCATCTCACTGCGGAACAACGCCATTTATTCGAGCAGCTGGCAAAAAGCCTGGGTACTGACGCGCATCCTCAGGAGCGCAGTTTTATGGATTGGTTGAAAGAAGCCATGGGGGGATAACAGGCATGGACAATGACTCCTGGTTAGAAGTTGCTTTTTGGGTGAATGGAGAATTAGCTGAAGCGGTTTCAGAGGTATTAAGCCGTTTTGCCCCGAACGGTGTTGCCATTGAAGCAGAAGTAAAAGGATTTACCGCCGATGGGCAAGGGATCCCCAGTGGGCAAATGAAAGTCTGTGCCTACCTGCCGGTGAATGAGGAACTAGAACAAAAAAAGCAAGAACTGGAACAGGCTTTTTGGTACCTTGGACGCATTCAAACGATTCCTGAACCTCAATATCAAATTATTCAGGAGACGGATTGGTCAGAAGCCTGGAAAACACATTACCATCCAATTCCAATTGGCAAACAACTCATCATCGTTCCGGCCTGGTTAGAGAACCCTCAACCGGAACGAATAGCCATCCGCATGGATCCAGGCATGGCATTTGGTACGGGCACGCATCCTTCGACGCAACTATGTTTGGAAATAATCGAGGAGATCCTTTTATCCAGGTCTACTCCCATTTTCAACCGCCCTTTGCAGATGATCGATGTCGGTTGCGGTTCGGGGATATTATCCATCGCGGCTCTGAAATGTGGGGCTGGGCGTGCTTTGGCTGTGGATACAGATGATTTAGCTGTCCGAGCCACTATAGAAAATGCCCGCGCGAATAATGTGCTGGAAAATCTGGAATGTGGGAAAGGTTCCGTTGAACAAATTTTATCCGGTCAATTTTCTTTTCATCAAGCCGAGTTGGTAGTGGCAAACATCTTGGCACCGATAATCTTGTCTCTCTTTGAACAAGGCTTGGCGAGATTAGTTTCCCCGGGCGGGATTTTGATATTAGCCGGTATCCTAGAAGAGCAGGCAAATGATATTGAGGAGGCGCTCAAAAAGAATGGCTTTCCTTCTATTTCAAAGCGCCAGTCAGGTGATTGGGTAGCGCTAAAGGCAATACAAGGGGCGAGTTTGTGCTAAAATAGAAGTATGGGATCGAAACCAATTCGGATATTGCATTTGTCTGAACCACAAAGCACCCAGCAACACCGCCAACAAACTTTTTGGCAAATACTGTTTCCTATCAGCATCACTGCACTGATTCTCATCATCGTTGCTGCACTTAGCACGCGCAGTACTGCCGCTCAAGCATCCCTAAATGCACAAATCGCCTTGATTTGGTTATTGATCCCGCTAATGCTTTTCACGCTGGTGGGATTGGCATTAACCATATTTTTGGTAATCATCCTTGTAAAATTGATCCATATCATCCCGGAATATGCTCATCGGATACAGATCAATGTTAACAAAGTTGCCAACCGTATTCATCAAGTAGCAGACTGGTCTGTGGAACCCATCCTGCGCATCCATTCGTTTTTCGCAATGCTAACTCAATTAAGTAAAAAGCGAAACCCTAAACCGATTATTCAACAACTTTATGGTGGAGGAAAATATGGAACAAAATGAACCAAATCAAAAAGCGAAGACTTTATTAATCGGGGCAGTGGTGGGCGCATTGGTAGGCGTTTCCGCAGCTTATTTGTTGATTCAACGCGCCGAGAAAGAAAATGGAAACTTGCAAATTGGGACAGGAGAGGGGATCAAACTGGGTTTATTGGTATTAGGGCTCTTGAGGCAGGTCGCCCAGTTAGGTGAAGGATAAAGAAAAAGCTAACATCCCGAAGATAACCTTCGGGATGTGGTTTTTTATGAAATGCGGTGAATTTTATGGAGTGGTGGTAATACTTACATCATCGACATACATAGCCGTGACATCGCCATCTCCATCGTTATAGACCCCAAAACGGAGGACGATGGTTTGCCCTTTGTAAGGGGTCAAGTCAAAGTTAACGGATTCCCATGTACGGTTGTTTGAGCGCCTCCAAAGTGGTCTTGCTAATATGTTATGGTTTAGATCCATGATTACCATATATTGTACATCGTTTGCATCCGTTGCAGCCAAGCTTATGTCACTGGAAAGTTGGGCTGGTAAGGTATTTAGATTCGATTCTGCGGATTGTGCCCACCAATAGAATTGCAATGATGCGCTTGTGACCGTACTGGGTATCGAAACTGCCTGCTCGAATATCGAATATCCTTTGGCGGTGGATCCTTTTTGGGTAACTCCCGCTAGCATGGATTGATTGCCGCTATGAGAGCGTAGGGTAGTATAAACCGCAGGAATAGGACTGTTGAGTCGCACCCAACCGTTTTTGTTTTCAAAGCCGCCATTTTGGACGAGTGGGGTGGTAACGCCACTGGGACAAACGACTAAAGAGACTGCATCGACATACATCGCCGTTACGCCATCTAGGCCATCGTTATAGGTGCCGAATTTAATCCGCAGCTGCTTGCCGCTAAAACCAAGCAGGTCGAAGGCATAGCCGGTCCAGACACGGGCATTGCTGCGTTCCCAAACCAGTGGATCTGCTACCAAATTATTGTTTAAATCATACAGCCCAACATAATTAATATCCTTCACTGGGGCATCAATGGATTGAATCCCCGTCAATGGAATGCCGGCGCTGGTGGTAGCGCTGCTTTCGGTGCTCCGTTGATAGAGATAAAAAGTCAATGTGACACTGCTGGCTCCAGCAGGGATGCTTACATCCTGGCTAAAGATGGAGTAACTTTTTGCATTGTAGGCTGCATCGACGATACCGCTGCGCATGGAGCGAACCCCATTCAGGGATTTAGCTGTGGTATAAAATGCGGGGCGAATAGACCCATGAATGAGCCATCCTGTGTTTTTCTCGAAATTACCATTGGTAATTAATTGTGAGCAGGAAGCTAGCGGTGTGGTGATGTCATTGGTTTCTGGGCTGCTTATCCCCGTTGGGTTTTCCATCGCGAGCGAATTTTCTGAGGAAGTACTGTTGATAAGCGGTAAATAGGTTACTTTTGGCCGTTTATCAACCAGTAATCCATATTCGCCGCTCCGGCAAATCGCAGTAACGACCTGGTTTTTCTCTGTATCCAGTTGTTGTGGTGAGCTGGAAGGGCAGGTTGTCGCAGCATCAATCCAGCGTTGGTTTTCTTCGTCCCAATAAAATAATTTAACTAAAGCTTCGTCTTCGCTGGATAAGGAAGCATCTTGATAGTTCATAGTTACCGCTGCGGGGGTGTCCAGGACATTCAATGGATCAGCCTTTTCATCATCTGGCACTTCTGCGTGAAAAACAAAGCCGGCGATCCATTTACGCCAATCTGGCATCCCAAAGGGATTGGATAAGCTGTATAACTTTATCCCGGCATCTTGAGAAAATGTATTGGCATTCAGGTCTATCACGACTTGATTATCCGGGGAGGTAAGTTGCAATACTGACCCTGGTGAAAAGGTGGCATAGACGAAAGATGGTGTTTCTTCATCCGGTGGGTTTTCATTTACCCCCGAACGGGCATCGATTGGGGCATGAAAGAGTGAAAATGCTAAAAAGATGCTGATGACGCTGAGCGTCAAATATGGAAGTGGACGAGTCAATCGGTTACTCATCGGATACTCTCCTTTTGAAAAACAAATGGACTATTCATTAAGGATTATATTACTGAATGGGTTGCAAGGTTAATACCAAAGGTGAAATGAATTTCGGGGAAAGAAGAGCGGGGTGTATATTGACAGGGTAGCGATCGCATGTATAATAAACAAACGTTCGTTCATTTTTATTATGGATGATGCAATCTCATTAACCCGTGGAGAGCAAACTCAGGAAATTATCCTGAACGCCGCCTATGAGCTTTTCCTGCAAAAAGGTTATCATGGGACATCCATGCGCCAAATTGCTGCCCAATCAAAATTAACCGTTGGTTCCATATATAATCATTTCGAAAACAAGGAACAAATCTTCTTAGCGGTATTAAAACGCTATCATCCGCTGTTTGAAATCCTTCCTCGCTTGATGGAGATCCAAGCCCTCGATATCCAGGAATTCCTCTCCTTAGCAGCGAAACAGCTCACCGAGCATCTCAACACCCACAAAGATTTCTTGAATTTAATGTTTATCGAATTAGTGGAATTTAGGGCTAATCATATACCGGATGTACTCGATACCATTATGACCCAAATAAGCCAGTTGGAGCACCAATTCGTTCCATTCGAACCTCAGCTACGTCAAATTCCATTGCGCGTTCTTATCCGCGCTTTTTTGGGTATGTTTATTGCTTATTCCATTACCGAGATGTTCTTGAATGAGCGATTTACCACTTATCCTTCCGAACAAACTTTCGATATTTATCTAAATATCTTCCTCCATGGAATCCTTGTTGATGGAGAAACCACAATATGATTAATTCTCGTTTAAGGTCACTCATCCGTAAAGAATTTATCCAGATCCGTCGCGATCCACGCACGCTCGCTCTGATTATTATTATCCCGATTATGCAATTATTTTTACTCGGATATGCCGCAACGAATGATGTGCGCAATATCCCATTAGCAGTGTTGGATCAAGATCATAGCTCTGCTGCCAGACAGCTATTGGATGCCTACCGTGCAGCAGATTACTTTCGGATCACCTATGAAGCGAGCTCAGAAAAGGAAATCCGCGATTTGATCGATCGCGGTGTTGTGCGGGCGGGAATCATCATCCCTCCCGATTATGGCGATAAGGTCAAAGGAGGAGGGAATACTACCGTTGCATTTGTGTTGGACGGAAGCGATCCCACGATAGCATCCACGTCCCTTTCGGCAGCACAACTCATTGGGCAACAATATTCCACAAAAATCCTTGCCGAAAGGATGCAACGACATGGTCAAGCACTCGCGCTGGATGCCCCCATCGAGGTGCGTCCTCAAGTTTGGTACAACCCGGATTTGGTCAGCGCTTATTTTATGATCCCTGGGGTTATCGGCACTATTTTATATGCACTCACGTCTATTCTCACTGCTACCGCGATCGTGCGCGAGCGGGAGCGCGGGACGATTGAACAACTCATTGTCACGCCCATCCGTCCGATGGAATTAGTGATTGGAAAAATCACTCCTTATGTCATCCTCGCCATTGTGAATGCGCTTGAAGTTCTTGTTATCGGAGCCTGGTGGTTTAAAGTGCCAGTGCGAGGGGATTTGGTGTTAATCCTTCTTCTTTCTGGCTTGTTTCTCCTTTCCAGCCTTGGTATTGGTATCTTTGCCTCAACGACAGCAAACACACAACAAGAGGCGATGTTAATTGTTTGGATGAGTCTGCTGCCGAGTATTTTTCTATCCGGTTTCTTTTTCCCCATTGAGGCTATGCCCAAAGTACTTCAATGGATCTCTTATATTTTCCCATTACGATATTATTTAGTTATCATTCGCGCTTTGTTATTGAAAGGCGTTGGGGTAAGTGCTTTAAGGGATCAAATTCTTGCCCTCTTGATCTTTGGAGTCGTTATTATGACTGCGGCAGCGAAACGATTCCGTAAACGCTTAGATTAATATCCTTACAACGGAGAAAACCATGGAACGAATAAAAAAATTTCAGACCCCCATCATTGTGATGATCATTATCCTGGTTATCTTTCTTGGCTGGTGGTTATTGCGTCGTTATCAACTGGGCTTGAATGGCAGTTTCACCGCATCAGGTACGGTTGAGGCAACTGAGATTGCAATTGCTCCTGAAATCTCTGGAAAGGTGTCTCAAGTCCTCGTTGAAGAAGGACAGTTAGTAAAGGCGGGGGATGCGCTCTTTGTCTTAGATGACGCATTGCTTTCTGCCCAAAGGCAAAAAGCGAACGCTGCAGTTCTCGCTGCACAAGCCAACCTGAAAGTTGCTCAAAGTGGTTTAGCTGGAGCGAAAACCAACCTTGAACTCGCGCAAGCTAATTATGACCTTGCGCAAACGCAATATCAATTGACGGTAGAAAATGTTCGTCGGGCTGATGAGAAACATCGCGCTGCATATTGGCGAGAGCTTGTCCCTTATCAATTTAACCTACCCATCTGGTATTTCGAGAAGGAAGAGCAAATTAAAGCAGCAGAAGCTGAAGTAGAGGCAGCCAAGAGTGCACTGGATCAAGAACAAGCAAACTATCTCACTTTACTTAAACAAAGCGGGTATGAAGATTTATTGAACGCAGAAGAACGCTTAGCCCGTGCTCGGATTGCTTTCGATATTGCTAATGAAGTATTAAATCGAGCCAAAGCGGCTAATGATGACGATGGAAACGGTGAAGATGATGAAGAAAACACTGAGCTGGAAACCTGGGTCATTCCATCTCCAAATGGGGGGTATCAAACAAAAAATCTCCCGATTACGTACTCCTTACCCAACGACCATTGGGATAACGATACATTTGAAGCGGCAGAGGATGCCCTTCAAGATACTGCACAAGCTGCCAGTGATAAAGCCAAAGCAGAGCTGGACGCAGCTCAGCAGGATTACAAAAATTTATTGGCAACATTAAAACTCACCAAAGAGATCCGTGACGCACGCGCAAAGTTAGCTGTGGCAACAGAGCGGTACGAATTAGCGCAAGACAAATTGATGGAATTGCATAGCGGAAGCGATTCGTTGCAGATCATGGCTGCTCAAGACACAGTACGTCAGGCTGCGGCCTCATTAAAGCAAGCCCAAGATGGTGTAACTCAGGCAGAAGCAAAGGTAGAACAAGCGCAGGCAGCCCTTGACCAAGCGCAAGCAGACCTCGAGTATATTGACACCCAAATCAAAAAATTGACCATTGTTGCCCCATCCGATGGCGTCATTTTAAATCGCAGTATCGAAGTTGGCGAGGTAGTTCAAGCAGGAGCGCCAGCAATCACCTTGGCTAACTTAGAGAAGTTAACCCTCACCGTCTATGTTCCGGAAGATCAATATGGGCGGATCACAATCGGCATGGCAGCAAAAGTGACCGCCGATTCGTTCCCGGGTGAAGTGTTTCAAGCTCATGTTTATCATATCGCCGATCAGGCGGAATTCACGCCGCGCAACGTACAGACCGAAGAAGGCCGCCGGACGACCGTCTATGCGATCGACCTTAATATCACCAACCAGGATAACAAACTCAAACCTGGCATGCCCGTTGATGTGGAGTTTATCGAAAAATAATTCTTGCCAGTGACGATGATAATGATTGAAGTAAAGCAAATTTCGAAGAAATTTGGGGATAACTGGGCGGTTAATAATATTAGTCTCCAGGTTAATGCTGGTGAGATATATGGATTGGTTGGGCCGGATGGTGCGGGGAAAACGACTACCATGCGGCTAATTTGCGGAGCGCTCCATTTGGACAGCGGTTCGATTAAGGTTGGTGATTTTGACATTCAGCACCAAACGGATCAGGCGCGCAGTTTAATCGGATACCTGGCACAACGATTTTCCTTATATGAGGAGCTCACTGTTCTCGAAAATATTCGTTTTTTTGCTGAAGTGCGCGGTCTATCTGCTGAAGAATGGTTGCCGCGCAGCCTGGATATCCTCGAATTTGTGGGGTTGTTAGAATTCAAAAACCGCTTCGCTGGTAAACTTTCTGGAGGGATGAAGCAAAAATTGGGTTTAGCTGCTGCCCTGGTGCACAAACCAAAAATATTATTGTTGGACGAACCAACCACCGGGGTTGACCCTGTGACCCGCCAGGATTTTTGGCAATTGATCATAAAATTAGCTGCCCAAGAGGGTGTTGCTATGCTCGTCAGCACCCCTTACATGGATGAGGCGTCTCGCTGCCACCGCGTGGGTTTTATGCGTGACGGGAAAATTTTGAAGGAAGATACCCCAGCAAACTTGCAAGCGTCTCTTAAGGGTCGAATTATAGAAATCAAAGGCAGCCAGCTATCTTTGCTCAGGCAAATTGTGCAAGGCTATCCTGTAGTACAAGACGCACAGATGTTTGGCGATCGTGTCCATCTGCGCATAAACACGGATAGTTCCCAATCGCTGATTGAAAACCTCACTCAATACATCACAGAGCGGGGCGTTTCCATCACCAGCGCTCGTGTGATTGAACCACAACTTGAAGATGTATTTATCTCCTTGATTGAGACAAACGATGAATGAAATTGTCATCGAAACGGATAATTTAACCAAACGCTTTGGGGATTTTACCGCGGTCGACCACCTCTCCTTTACCATTCGGGCAGGAGAAGTGGTTGGCTATCTGGGGCCTAATGGCTCGGGAAAAACAACGACCATGCGCATGTTGCTCGGGCTTATCTTACCCACGGAGGGAACCGCCACCGTATTGGGTTACGACATCCGAAAAGATTCGGAGGCGATTCGCACCGAAGTGGGATATATGTCGCAGAAATTCTCCCTTTATCATGATTTAACCGTCAATGAGAATTTACATTTTTACGCCGGTGTTTATGGGATTACGGACGAAACGACGATCCAGAACTGTCTCGCACGGGTTGGTTTGGAAAGGCAAAAGGATATCTTAGTCAGTAACCTTTCTACGGGATGGAAACAGCGTCTCGCATTAGCTGCGGCAATTGTCCATCACCCGCGTTTGTTGTTCCTGGATGAACCAACCAGCGGTGTTGATCCGACTGCCAGACGGGCTTTTTGGGATTTGATTTATGAATTGGTAGCGGAGGGGATTACGGCGTTGGTCAGCACGCATTATATGGATGAAGCAGAATACTGCGGCAAAGTGGGGATCATGCGCGAGGGGAAGCTGCTGGCATTAGATGCACCCTCGACTTTGAAAACCTCTGCTCTGCCCGGCAAAGCTTATGATCTACGCGCTCGACCAATACTCGATGCTTTAATGGTGTTAGAAAAATCGCAGCACGTTCTGCGGAGTGGATTAGTCGGAGATCATTTGCGGGTGATTCTCCCCCATGAGGTTGATCCCGATTTGATCATAAAGGAATTGCAAAACCAATCTATAGAGGGTGCAGAAATCGAACAGGTAGAACCAACCCTTGAGGATGTTTTTCTCAGCCTCGCTGCACATTAATTCTCATTTCCGATTATCATTTAAAACAAGGATGATGCTGACCATCCCTTTATACTATTTTGAAGTAAACGAACTTTATGACTGAATCACTCATCCGGGCGGTCTTTCCTGGTTTACTCCAACGGGAATATATCATATTGCCAGATGGTAGGGCGTTCAATGATATTCTCGGCGGAAATGCATTGTACTCTGCGGTTGGCTGGTTAGTATGGCAACCACAGGAACCTGCGGGTATTGTTGCCCGTGTGGGAGAAGATTTCCCGCAAGGGTGGTTATCCGAGATTGCAGAACACGGGATTGAGACACAAGGGGTGCGTGTTCAATCTCATTCGATAGAGCTGCGCAATTTTTATGCGTACTTAACCCCATATCAATACGTCCAAGAAGAAGCGATTTTACACTACTCCCGTAACGGTCAATCCTTTCCCAAATCCTTATTTGGCTACCAGCCTTCAATACCAACTGCTAGTCGCACCCGTGTTGAGGAAACTAGTTTACGTTCAACAGATATTCCGTCAGAGTATCTCAACGCCACTGCCGCCCATATCGCTCCGATGGATTATCTTACCCATAACCTCATCCCTTCCCTTCTTCATCAGGGGACGATTACCACTTTAACCTTAGCGCCATCTACCGCATATATGAACCCGATCTTCTTCTCGGATATCCCGCAAATTCTCATGGGGTTGACTGCATTTCTCCCGACAGAAAATCAGCTGCGGAGTTTATTTAAAGAACGCAGTGAGGATATTTGGGAAATGGCAGAAGCGCTCAGCTCTTCTGGATGTGAAATTATCGTTGTCCAAAAAGACGATCTCAGTCAATATGTTTATGATGGAATGGGACGTAAACGATGGTTTATTCCACCATATCCTGCGCGCATACTGAGCGCTCATGCTGCTGAAGATGTATTCTGTGGCGGTTTTTTGGCGGGGTACCAACGGAATTTTGACCCATTAGAAGCTGCTTTATATGGAAATATCGCCGCATCCTTAGCAGTCGAAGGGGTTGGACCGTTTTACGCTCTCGATGCAGAACCTCGCCTAGCTTCAGCTCGGCTTGACTCATTAAGACAGGCGGTGCGGAAATGTTAAAACCCTCTCCCAATTTATTGCAAAGGATTCTAGAAATCGCGATTCTGATTCAGCGTATCCCTGCCCCTACATTTGAAGAAAGTAAGCGAGCGAAATTCGTTGAGGAGCAGTTTCAACGAGAACGTGTGAAAGAGATTCTAAAAGATGAATTAGGCAATCTCTATGTTCATCTGGAAGGGGAAAGGGAAACATCCCCCCTGGTAATCAGCGCTCATCTCGATACAGTTTTCCCGTTTGAGAACCACCAACCCGCATTTCGCCAAGGAGATTGTATTTATGGGCCAGGTATTGGGGATAATGCACTCGGGGTCGCGGCGTTGTTGGGTGTGGTTTGGGCTTTTAGCGAATCAGCTCGCTTTCCAGCGGGAGACATCTGGCTGGTTGCCAATGTAGGCGAAGAGGGGTTGGGTAATTTACGCGGGATGCGCAGGGTTGTCGAACGCTTTGGCGCAAATGTGACGGCGTATATCGTTTTAGAAGGGATGGCTCTGGGACATATCTATAACCGGGCATTAGGTGTGCGCCGTTACCGTTTAAGGGTGGAAACGAAAGGAGGGCACTCTTGGGTTAATTTTGGTAATCCTTCGGCAATCCATGAAATAGCGCGCTTAATATGTGATTTATCTGCGATCCCTTTACCTGAGCTCCCGCGTTGCAGCTTGAATGTAGGGGTGATTAATGGGGGGATTTCGGTCAACACGATTGCACCCTTGGCGATTGCCGAGCTTGATCTGCGTTCCGAAAATGTCGAGACTTTGGATTGGTTGAATCATCAAGTTCTGGATCGAGTAGAGAGCGCTAATTCTATGGAAGTGCGTGTTAGTGCAGAAAGCACAGGTTTCCGCCCACAGGGGGAATTACCGCCAGAACACTGGTTAGTTCAGTTGGCAAAACAGTGTCTCAAAGCACAAGGGATTAATCCGCAACTCAACATTGGCTCAACCGATGCGAATATTCCTCTTAGTTTGGGTTACCCAGCGATTTGTATTGGGTTGACCCATGGGAATGCCGCCCATACTGCTGGGGAATTAATTTATTGTGATCCGCTTCGCCAGGGTATGGGGCAATTATTAATGTTGATCCAAAAAGTTTTTCATCATCCCGCCTAATGGTTTATAACAACTCAAGTAGCCATGCGGAAAATAAGAAACAAAATATGGTCAGGATTTAGTAGATGAACAGGATTAGACACGACGAACGCTATACAACCCACGGCAATTCTCTGGTTGAGAGATGTATTGAGCTTATCATATGGCTTGTCGAAATCCTTGGGTTGAGCCTTGTGAAACTATCAAAGGAAGGTCTCGATACGCTGCTCACGAAGAACGTTCGCCGCTACTCGACCATCGAAATGGAAAGATGGTTACTATAAATAACAATATAGTGTCCAATTCCTTTTCTCTTATTTGAGTTTCGCTCTGCTACGGTGTAACCGAATTTCGCAATGACGGATTAAACCACCAATATTATGATAGGGTGGGTGAGTAGGCAAAGTATTTATATGAGAAATTCTTAACTCAAACACATTGAAACCAAAATTTAAGGTATCATTACCACTTCAGGAGGTCGTTATGTCACTAAAAAGAAGCTTTTTTATTTTCATCCTGTTCTCCTTAACCTTAGCAGGATGCAATTTGATGAAACCGGCTGCAGCGCCAACGGCGGTAGAACAACCAACGGAGACTTTAACCTCTGTTCCACCCACCGCAACCACAGCGCCTACACCAGAAGCCACCCCGACTGTGGCACAGGTGGACTATGGTCCAACTAATTTTCCAGCTAATGTCAATCCATTAACTGGTTTGCCAGTTACTGATCCAACCCGCCTGGAACGGCGCCCGATTTCTATCAAAATCCAGATATTTCCGCGCGATGACCGTCCGCCATTTGCTTTAGCATTAGCAGACATTGTTTATGACTACTACCAAAATAATGGCTTAACCCGCTTCAACGCGATCTTTTACGGAAATGATGCCGAACAGGTTGGTCCGGTGCGCTCTGGACGACTATTTGACAGCGAAATCGTGCGCATGTACAAAGCGATTTTTGCCTTTGGTGGTGCGGACAAGCGTATCTTAAAAACCTTTTTTAACTCCGACTTTTCTGATCGGCTTGTTTTAGAAGGCGCGATGAATTGCCCGCCCATGTGCCGCGTGGAACCAAATGGAGCGAACTATCTCGTAGCAAACACGAAAGAAATGGGACCTTATGTAGTTTCTAAGGGCGCTACCAATGACCGTCAAAATTTAGATGGTATGAAGTTTCAATTCCAAACCCCGCCCAATGGCGTTCCGGGTGTCCAAATATTCAATCGTTTTTCCATCAGTTCCTATAATCGCTGGGATTTCGATCAGGCGAGCGGCCGTTACCTTCGTTTTCAAGATACCCAGGAAGATGCCGGACAAGGTGAAGGTTATGCGGCATTAATGGATCGGGTCACCAATACTCAAATTGTGGCAGATAATGTGGTGGTATTGTTGATACCGCATGAATACGCCTACAAATCTGGGAATAGCGAGATCGTGGAAATTAAAATGGGAGATAGCGGAATTGCGTATGCCTTCCGTGATGGATATGCGTATGAGTTGAAATGGACAAGGCAATCACCCGATGCCATATTTAGCCTTGTTTTTCCAGATGGAACCCCTTATTCGTATAAACCGGGCATTACTTTTTACGAAGTGATGGGCACTTCTTCAAGTATCGATAAAAAAGACAACGGTGTTTGGCGGTTTGAAATTAAATTCCCCTAGATAGACATTTTATCCAAAATCAAACTTGAACTGCCCCAGTTCAAATCAAACCTCCCTCACGACGAGGGAGGTTGTTTTCTTTATGTTGGGCTGGTATTGGATATGTATTATCCTAATCCTCTATTTCCGGGTTGAACTTCAAGGCAACTTCCCGCCGAGACCAGGCTAGACTCATAAGAAAGCCCAGCACCATAATCACAGAACCGCTGAAATACGGATAATGGATATTCAGATCAAATATTGAGCCAGCCCACATGGGACCGATAATCCTTCCCAAACTTAAAAACGAGTTATTCAACCCCATGGTGATTCCTTGTTTTGTGCTGGTATTTTTGGATATCAATGATGCTACGGATGGATTCAACATGGCATTGCTTAAGACAAAATACCCGGCCGTTAACATCACTTGTACATAGTTTTGTGCCAAGGTCATCAGTACAAAACCGATGGCACTGCTGATAAATGCTGCCTGAATCACTTTGATTTCACCAAATTTACGGGTGGCTGGACCGGTCAACCCGCCCTGGATCAATGCAGAGATTAACCCAATAACCGTTAGGATTGTACCCACTTGTTGAGGCGTGTAATTGTAGCGTTCTTTCGCATATAACCCGAAAACGCTTTCAAAATTTGTTAATCCAAAACTCAATAGAAAAGCCATCCAGAATAAAAGCCCAATCGGACCTGTGAGCGCTTTCCAGAGGTTTTGAATCTGGGGACCGCGAATACGGATATCCTTATTTGGAGCGCTTCGAGGAGCTTCAGGTAACACCAAGAAAACAATGATCAGGGCTAAAAAGGATAAACCGGATGCCAGAAAAAATGGGGCAGATAAAGAGCTGCTTGCTAACCACCCCCCTAACCCTGGGCCGATCACCATTCCGATCCCCATCGCGGCACCGATCATTCCCATTTTTCCGCCGCGTTCTTCTTCACTCGTGCTATCTGAGACGTAAGCCATTGCTGTGGGTAATGTTGCAGAAGAAAGGATTCCAGCTAAAGCACGGGCAACGAACAGCATCCATAGTTGGGTTGACAAACCCAGCAAGAGCTGAGCGAGGGCGTTGCCAAACACTCCTACCATCAAAATTGGTTTTCTTCCAATTTGATCCGAAATTGAACCCCAAATCGGAGCAAAAATAAACTGCATTAAGCCATAGGTCGCCATCAACATTCCTAAGGCACTGCCACCGGCACCAAATTGCTTTACATAAAAAGGCAGGATCGGGATCACAATCCCAAATCCCAACATTATGACGATCATTGTAAAAAAGAGAATGAGGACGTTCCGTTGATTTTGAACCATATGACCTCCTATATCGCATTATAATCTTGACACGCAGAGTGTCATGAGACGGTTTTCATGGAAAAAGCCTGCTTTTTATCCTGATTGGAGGGTTACCAATGCCTAAATTTCCCAATTGGCTGCTAAATTCGTTGTTCTCATTTTTACTATGGGGCTTTTGGGGTTTCTTTGGGAAACTTGCCTCTTTTTCCTTGCGCGGTGAGGCGTTGTTGCTTTTCTCCAGTATTGGCTGGATTACCACTTTCCCCTTATATTATTTTCTATACCGTGATATTTTTCATTCCACTCATCTGGGAGTGGACGTAGTGTGGGCGGTCCTGAGCGGTATTGCCGGAAGCCTTGGGGTACTGTTCTTTTACTTTGCTTTGGCGCGTGGTGAAGCAACTCGGGTTGTGGCGATTACTGCTGCCTATCCTCTGGTGACTGCAATTTTGGCTTTTATCATTTTACGAGAGGCTTTTACCGTATCAAAAATAGTCGGTTTGCTTTTTGCATTATTGGGAATCTATTTCCTTTCCCGCTAATCTACGAATAATATAAATAGAGAGGATTTTCAAGATAAAAACGATTGGATTTATTGAGGGGATATGGCTGCACGGAGTTACCATTGAGCGCAGCAAATATGCTAAGTATGGAACTACTCACCACGACAAGTTGCGCTGATAATTTGCAGCAAAAACCGTCCACGAAGGCGCCACGAATAAAAGCATGACGGCGCTATTCGTGCATTCGTGTAATATTCGTGGACGGTTTGTTATCAACCACAAAGCCTATGATAATGTCAATTCCTCTTCGAATGCCGCCCTTCTGTGTTATAGCCGAACCTCACTATGACAATTAAGTTGTTGTCACTGATAAAAAAAGCGAAGCAGTATCCCTCTCAGGCATGGAGATTGCTTCTGTCGCATAGAACGCTCCATCGCAATGACAGTTCGATTGTTGTGACTACGAGCGAAGCGAAGCAGTCTCACTCTCAAGCATGGAGATTGCTTCTGTCGCATAGAACGCTCCATCGCAATGACAGTTCGATTGTTATGATTACGAGCGAAGCGAAGCAGTATCTCTCTCAGGCATGGAGATTGCTTCTGTCGCAAAGAACGCTCCATCGCAATGACAGTTCGATTGTTGTGATTACGAGCGAAGCGAAGCAGTATCTCTCTCAGGCATGGAGATTGCTTCTGTCGCATAGAACGCTCCATCGCAATGACAGTTCGATTGTTGTGACTACGAGCGAAGCGAAGCAGTATCTCTCTCAAGCATGGAGATTGCTTCTGTCGCAAAGAACACTCTATCGC
>Ga0078972_1000632_pt1 | contig 144297 bp, 118 predicted proteins | sample YelNatPaOPGAMG01_FD_67568 | JGI IMG/M metagenome (GOLD analysis project Ga0078972, IMG submission 67568) | Hot spring thermophilic microbial communities from Obsidian Pool, Yellowstone National Park, USA - OP-RAMG-01 (SPADES assembly) (version 2) | ecosystem: Environmental > Aquatic > Thermal... | reverse complement strand
TGGGGCGGCTGCGCCAGCAACTGAAGGAGTGGGCAGACGGCCTTCGGCTGTTGCCGACGCCTGCCTAGCGCCAAGCTTACGGACGGATTATAGAGCTACTTTTTGCTGGACCAAGGGCCCAGTGCGTCTCAATGCGGCACGAACAGCGGCACGCCCCGCACGAAATCCATCGATTTGGCTAACACCCGCCCGAAGATCGTCCACCCGAACCGCTCGTGGCACCTCAGCCGGCCGATTTCCGCGTGCGGTCGTCCGCTAACGACGGATTACGGGCGCGGGCGTACCCTCAGTACGGCAATAGCCATCCCGAGCCTGCTCCGTTTACCATATGACCTGGAACACCTATCCGTCATGAAACTCGCCATCGCCGGTTACGGGAAAATGGGCAAGCTCATCGAGCAACTCGCCCCTGAGTACGGTTTCGAGGTCGCGCTCAAGCTCGATGAATTCAACAACGCGGACTACTCCGGCATCACGCCCGAGAACTTCGCCGGCGTAAAGGTCGCCATCGAGTTCTCCACCCCCGAAACCGCCATTCACAATATCGAGCGGATATCCAATCTTGGCGTCCACCTCGTCGTCGGCACGACCGGATGGCTCGCGCACCTGGACCGCGCCCGCGCAGCCGTGGCGCGGAACGGCACCGGACTGGTGTGGGCGCCGAACTTCTCCATCGGGGTGAACCTGTTCTCGCGCATCGTCGCCGAGGCGGCGCGCCTGTTCGCCTCCGAGCCCGATTACGACGCCTGGGCCTGGGAAATCCACCACTCCACGAAGAAAGACGCTCCCTCGGGCACTCTTCTGAACCTCGTACAAACCATGGAGAAGGCCGGCTACGGCCGCCCCATAAACATATCGTCGAACCGCGCCGGCCGCCACCCGGGCACCCACGAGATCGGCTTCGACTCCGCCGCCGATACCATCACGCTCCGCCACACGTCCCGCAACCGCGAAGGCCTGGCGCGCGGCGCGCTCAAAGCCGCGCAGTGGATCGCCGGCCGCCAGGGCTTCTACGAGTTCTCCGACGTGCTGTTCGGCGCCGGGCCGGCCTGATAGATTAGGGGCATGTCCGATGCCCCTATCCGCGCTCCGCGCGGCACCACCCTGCGCGCCCGGGGATGGCGCCAGGAAGCGGCGCTGCGTATGATCATGAACAATCTCGACCCGGACGTGGCCGAGCGCCCGCAGGACCTTATTGTTTACGGCGGCGCTGGCAAGGCCGCCCGCGACTGGCCATCATTTCACGCCATCGTGCGCGAGCTTGAACGGCTCGCCGATGACGAAACGCTGCTGGTCCAATCCGGGAAACCGGTCGGCGTCTTCCGCACTCACGAAGAGGCCCCCCGCGTGCTCATCGCTAACGCCAACCTTGTAGGCCACTGGTCGGACTGGGACCACTTTCGCGCGCTCGAGCGCCTCGGCCTCATCATGTACGGCCAGATGACCGCCGGCAGTTGGATCTACATCGGAACTCAGGGCATTCTGCAAGGCACGTACGAAACTTTCGCCGCCGCGGCGCGCAAGCATTTCGGCGGCTCGCTTGCCGGCAAATTGGTCGCAAGCGGCGGTATGGGCGGAATGGGCGGCGCGCAGCCGCTCGCCGCCGTCATGAACGGCGCCGCGTTTCTCGGCGTCGAGGTCGATCCGCAACGCATCGAACGGCGCGTCAAGACCGGTTACTGCGACACTATGACCCGTGACCTCGACGAGGCCGTCCGCCTGCTCCGCGATGCCATGCGCGAGCGCCGGCCCCTCTCAGTCGGCCTCGTCGGCAACTGCGCCGAGGTTATGCCCGAAATGGTCCGCCGCGGCATCGTCCCAGATCTTCTCACCGACCAGACCAGCGCCCACGACCCCCTCAACGGCTACATACCCGCCGGTTTCACGCTTGAAGACGCGGCCGCGCTGCGCCGCGGCAATCCGGGCGAGTACGTCGACCGCGCCATGGATTCGATCGCCACGCATGTTCGCGCGCTGCTCGATCTCAAGCGCGCCGGCGCCGTCACGTTCGACTACGGCAATAACATCCGCCGCATGGCGGCAGACCGCGGCGTCGCCGGCGCGTTCGAAATCCCCGGCTTCGTGCCCGAGTACATCCGGCCGATGTTCTGCGAAGGCATGGGCCCGTTCCGCTGGGTGGCTCTCTCCGGTGATCCTGCCGACATTGCCGCCACTGACGACGCCGTCGTTCGAATGTTTCCCGAAAAAGATAGCCTGGTCCGCTGGATCCGCCTGGCCCGCGAAAAGGTCCGCTTTCAGGGCCTGCCGGCCCGCATCTGCTGGCTCGGCTACGGCGAGCGCGCGGCGTTCGCGCTGGAGATGAACCGCATGGTTGAGCGTGGCGTGCTGAAGGCGCCGATTGTCATCGGCCGCGATCACCTCGACTGCGGCTCCGTCGCGTCACCGTATCGCGAAACTGAGGCTATGCGGGACGGCAGCGATGCCATCGCCGACTGGCCCATCCTCAATGCGCTTCTGAATACCGCAGCCGGAGCAAGCTGGGTCTCTTTCCACAACGGCGGCGGCGTGGGCATCGGGTATGCAATGCACGCCGGCCAAGTGACCGTCGCGGACGGCACGGCGGTTTCGGCGCGGTGCCTGGAACGCGTCATGACCTGCGACCCCGGCATAGGCGTGCTCCGCCATCTTGACGCGGGCTACCCCGAGGCGGCCGGGTTCGCGCGCAAAGCCGGCCTGCGCGCGCCAATGCAGGCGGAGTAGCGTAGTACGGCCCGTACGAAATCGCTATAGGCGGGATGTGTGCCCGCAAGGCACCATGTTATATGGGGCAGCGTGTGGGAACCCTACTAGTTCGCAACGCCCGGCAGTTGCTGACGCTGCGGGGGCCGTCGGGCCCGCGGCGCGGCTCAGCGCTGCGCGACCTCGCGATTATCCAGGATGGTGCGGTGCTGATTCGCGACGGCGTCATCCTCGCCGTCGGCCTGACCCGGCGCGTGGAAAACCTCAGCGACGCGAGACACGCGCGCGAAATCGACGCCAGCGGATGCGTCGTAGCCCCCGGTTTCGTCGACAGCCATACCCACCTCATCTGCGGCCCGCCGCGGCTGGCGGACTACGAAATGCGCATCGCCGGCGCCGGGTACGAGGAAATCGCGGCCGCGGGCGGCGGCATCCTGCTCACCGTCCGGGCCGTTCGCGAGACCCCTATCCGAAGACTGAAGAACCAGGCGCGCGACACCATCTCCGAGTTCGTCCGGCACGGCACCACAACCGTGGAGGTCAAGTCGGGTTACGGCCTCGACGATATCACGGAACGGAAGATACTGCGAACCGCGCGCGCTCTCGACGGTAAACCGTTGAGCCTTGTGCCGACCTACCTCGGCGCCCACGCCGTGCCCCCCGAGTGGAAGGGACGCGCCGACGCCTATATCGCCTGGATGTGCGCCGGGATGATGCCCGCCCTGCGCCGCAGCCGCCTTGCCGAGTTCGTCGATATCTACTGCTCGCGCGGCGCCTTCACCGTCGAACAGGCCCGCACCTACCTTACCGCCGCGCGCGAACTGGGTTTTAAGCTTAAAATCCACGCCGGGCAGTTCGCGGCAGATGCCGCGGCAAAACTCGCCGCCGAACTGGAAGCGGTGACAGCGGACCACCTCGACTACGCCGGCGAAGACGATATCCGCGCGCTCGCTGCATCTCACACCATCGCCACGCTTCTCCCAGGCGCGGTGCTGCACCTCGGCCTCTCGCGCTACGCGCCCGCGCGCCCCCTCATCGACTCCGGCGCGGCCGTGGCGCTCGCAACCGACTACAACCCCGGCACCAGCCCCACTTGCAGCATGCCGATGATCCTGTCCCTCGCCTGCGCTCAGATGCGCATGACTCCCGCGGAGGCCATCTCCGCGGCGACGATCAACGGCGCGCACGCTGTGGGCCGCGCTGCGCGGTGCGGTTCAATCGAGGCCGGAAAGGATGCCGACCTCGTCATCTACAATGTCTCCGACTACCGCGAGATCCCCTATCATTTCGGGATGAATCCGGTGGCATTGACCATCAAGCGAGGTGAGGTAATCTACTCTGCGGTGAGGGCGACATGGCGCGAAGACTGATCGAGTGCGTTCCCAACTTCTCCGAGGGACGCGATCCCGTAAAGGTCGAGATGCTGGTTGAGGCCGTCCGCTCGGTTCCCGGCATTGCTTTTCTCGACCGCGAACTCGACCCGGACCACAACCGGTCCGTGCTGACCTTTGCCGGCCCTCCCGAGCTTGTGTTCGAGGCCGCCCTGCGCGGCGTCGCGAAAGCGGTGGAACTGATCGACCTCAACGTGCACACGGGCCAGCACCCGCGCATTGGCGCAGCCGATGTGGTGCCGCTTGTTCCCGTCGAGGGCGTCGCCATGGAGGAGTGCGTCGCGCTCGCCGAGCGGCTCGGCCGCGAGATCTGGAAACGCTTCCAGGTGCCCGTGTATCTCTACGAAGCCGCGGCAAAGCGGCCAGACCGCGTCAATCTAGAGAACATCCGCCGCGGCCAGTTCGAAGGACTGCGCGATGAGATAGCCTCGAACCCGGACCGCGCTCCCGACATCGGCGAAGCCCGTATTCACCCCACCGCCGGCGCCACGGTTGTCGGCGCGCGCAAATACCTCATCGCCTACAACATCAACCTGAACACCTCGGACGTGAACGTCGCTAAACAGATCGCCAAAGCGATCCGTTTTTCTTCCGGCGGATACCGTTATGTGAAATCGATGGGCGTTTCCCTGGCCTCCCGCAACCTCGCGCAGGTCTCGATAAACCTCACCGATTTCGAGCAGACGCCCGTGCACCGCGTCTTCGAAACCGTGCGCAGGGAAGCCGAGCGCTACGGCGCATCCATCATCGGCAGCGAGATAGTCGGCCTGGTGCCGCGCAAGGCGCTCGAGATGGCGGCGGAGTTCTATCTGCGCGCAGAGAATTACCGCCCCGATATCGTCCTCGAAAACCGCATGGAGCGGGTGCTGCCCGGCGGGCTCGGCGAGTTCCTCGACGCGCTCGCCGCCCCTACGGCGGCTCCCGGAGGCGGCAGCGCCGCGGCGGCCGCCGGCGCGATGGCCGCGGCCCTCGGCTCGATGATCTCGCTGCTCTCCAGGCGCGCTGGTGGACACGATTTCGAGGCCGACCGCAAGTTCCTCGCCGAAGCCGTTGACCGCGACGCGGCTTCGTATCAGAAGGTCATCGCCGCGTACCGCCGCCCCAAGGACGAGCGCGCGCCTTTTGTCGAAGAGGCGCTGCACGAAGCCGCCGAGGTCCCCATGCAGGTCGCCGAGCGCGCCGCCGCCCTCCGCCGCGAACTTGAACTGCTCAGGCAGGAAGCCCCCGCGAAGTTCGCCTCCGACGTGGAGGTCGGCATGGCCCTCGCCGAGGCAGCTAAGACCGGCGCGCTGTCCAACGTGCGCATCAATCTCGACTCAATTGCCGACGAGGCATTCCGCGCACGGCTGAACGCCCGCATCGAAGCGCTGGGGCGCGTTTAACATTCGCCCCTGCGGGCCGCGTGTCCGGCCCGCCGTGCGGCCGCCGTTCGCGCCTACTCGCTGTCGGAGAGCTTGGGAATTGTCTTCGGAACCGTCCAGAGATAGATCCGGACGCCGTTGACGTCGCCCTCCTTGTCGGCTTTCCACTCGCCCATGTCGAACGTGTGCGACACGATGCGCGTCCCCGGCCGCAGCTCCTTCAACAGCCGCGGGCGCAGCTTCATGTTTACCGAGCGCAACAGGTACAGAGTGACCACCGTCGCGTTGCTTATGGGCGCCGTAAAAAGGTCCCCCTGGACAATCTTTACCTTGTCCTGCACTCCTGCCTTCCTGACGTTCTCGTTGGCCTCCTTTATGCGTTCGGGGTCGATGTCCACCCCTACGGCATGCGCGCCGAACTTCTGCGCGGCCATCACGACGATCCTGCCGTCGCCGCATCCGAGATCGTAAACGGTGTCGTTGGCCGTAACGCCGGCCAGCTTGAGCATACCTTCGACGATTTGCGGTGAGCTCGGAACGTAGGGAACGTCCGGGTACCGCGAGTGCTGCGCCAGCACCGCGCTCGACACCACTAAGGCAAGCGCCGCGCCTGCAAACGTGGCTTTTTTCAGCATCCAGGTCTCCTCTCCAATGAGGGCCCGCGAACATTAACGCCGGTCGGGAGCCCGCGTCCATACGAGAGAGTAGCCGCTTGCATACCCCGGCGCAACCCTCCGGCGAGACCGCGCGTTTCACGAATGGAGGGGCTGTTGTCTGCGCCGGGATTCAGTCCGCTCACGCTCGTTCTGAACACCTCGGCGGGCTTGACCCCGACCGGGGACAAGCTTTCCCGTATCGAGAGCGCACTGCCCGGGGCGCACGTGGAGCGCGTGCATGCCGGTCTCGACGCAGCCGGCGTGGCCCGCCGGGCCATTGAGGCCGGCGCGGAGACCGTGGTGGCCGCCGGCGGCGACGGAACGGTGCGCGCCGTCGCTCAGGCCGTCGCCGATGCCGGCGCCCTGCTGGGCATCATTCCCGGCGGCACACTCAACCATCTCGCGCGTGAGTTGAACATCCCGGTCAGGCCCGAACTCGCCGCCGCAGTCGTGCGCCGGGGGCACGTCAGGGAGATCGATACCGGCGACGTGAACGGTCACGTCTTCGTTAACAACGCCGTGCTCGGGCTGTATGCGGCGTATGCTCTCGAACGCGAGGGACGGCGACGGCGGGGCGCGCCGGCAGCCGTGGCCGCGGCGGGCGCCGCGCTCAGAGTATTCGCCGGCAATCCGGTGCTGCGCCTCCGAATGCGCTTTGACGGGCGCGAGCTGCTGCGCTACTCGCCCCTCGTAATCGTCGCGAACAACGAACACAAGATGCAGGGTTACGAACTCGGCGCGCGCGAGCGCCTCGATGCCGGCCGCCTGTGGATTTACGTGATGCGGCCCATGACGCGTGCGGGATTGCTTCGCACTGCGCTGCGCGTCATCTCTGGCCGGCTCGAGAGAAATCAGGCGTTTGAAGTCTTTCAGGCCGCCGGAGCGGTGGTCGAAACGGGCCGTTCCCGTATCCGCCTCTCGCTTGACGGCGAGTTGCTCGAACTCGATGCGCCGCTGCGTTTCCGGTCGCGCCCGCGGGCGCTCAGAGTCATCGTTCCGGCAAGCGGGGTCCAAAGGAGGCCGGCATCCGTACTCTAGTCCATCTTTCCGACCTGCACTTCGGGCGTATCGAACGGTCGCTCGTCGCGCCGCTGCTCGACACAATTCGCCAGCTTCACCCCCACGTCGTCGTCATATCGGGCGACCTCACGCAGGACGCTCAGGACCGCGAGTTCGCCCAGGCGCGCCGCTTCATCTCCGGACTCCCGGGGCGCGTCATCGTTGTGCCCGGCAATCACGACCTGCCGTTCTACAACCCGGTGCGCCGCGTTACGCTGGGATTCAGCGTCTACCGCCGCTGGATAAGCGAGGACCTCGAGCCTTCCTGCATGGATCCCGAGGTGGCCATCGTCGGCGTCAACACCGCGCGCCTGTTTGGTTTCCGCGGAGGCCGCATAAACGAGCGGCAGATTCAAGCCGTGGCGCAGCGCATGCGCGCCGCCCCTCGGGGCGCAATCCGCGTGTTGGTGACCCACCACCCTTTCGACGTGGCGGAGCGTTTCGGAAAGCGGCGGGTGGTGGGCCGCGCAGCGCTCGCCATGTCGCACCTGGCGCCCTGCATCGATCTCCTGCTGGCCGGCCACTATCATCTCGCGCGATGGGGCCACACAGCGGTCCACTACCGCAGCCACGGGCATTCGGCCATCTTCGTCCAGGCGGGAACGGCCATCTCAACGCGCGTCCGCGGCGAGCCCAACTCGTTCAATGTGATCCGCCTTGAGCGGAACCGCATCCAGATTCAGCACTTCTCGTGGGACGCGCGCCACCGCCTTTTCGTCGGCGCGCTGACCGACGCCTTCGCGCGCGTCGCCGGCGACTGGAAGCGCATCCCCGAACAGCGCGTGCTCCGCGCAGGCTAGCTGCGCGCTTGCCTCCGGAGGTTCTGCCGGTACTTCAGCCCCGCCGCGGGGAGAACCTTACCGTGCACCCGCCGCCCCGGCCCTCGCGACCGCTTCGTTCGCCAGCGGATTCGGCAGATGGTGCTCGGCATAGTAACCCGGCCGCACCCGCTCGACAATCTGTGCCGCCGGCCGCTCCAGAACGCTGAACAGCGGCTTCGGGTACAACCCGATGAAGAACGCCAGCGCCAGCAGCGGAGCGAACACCGCAATCTCACGCGCCGACAGGTCTTTCAGACCCAGGTTCTTCGGGTTAAGGTCGCCCAGCATCGTCCGCTGGAACAGCCAGATCAGATATGCCGCGCCCAGAGCGATGCCCACCGCGCACCAGAACGCCCAGTTGAACGACATCAGGTACGCCCCTTGCAGAATGGAGATCTCTCCGATGAACCCGTTCAGCCCAGGCATGCCCATCGAACTCAGCGCCGCCACGAAAAATATCAGGGTGAAAACCGGCATCACGCGCAGCAACCCGCCATACTCGGAGATCTCGCGCGTGTGCCTGCGCTCGTACACTACACCCACAATGAGGAACAGCATGCCGGTGGAGATGCCGTGGTTGATCTGCTGTATGATCGACCCCGCGATGCCCACCGGGTTAAGCGCGAAAATGCCCAGCGTTATGAACCCCATGTGACTCACCGAGGAGTACGCGATCAGCTTCTTCCAGTCCTTCTGCATCAGGCACACCAGCGCTCCGTAGACGATTGCGATGATCGAGATCACGGACATTACCGTGACCACGGTCGGGTTCTTCGCCGCCTCCGGCAGCAGCGGAATCGAGAAGCGCAGAAACCCGTAAGCCCCCATCTTCAGCAGAACGCTCGCCAGAATAACTGATCCCGCCGTCGGCGCCTCGGTGTGCGCGTCCGGCAGCCAGGTGTGGAACGGAAACATCGGCACCTTCACGGCAAAACCGATGAAAAATGCCCAGAAAACCCACCATTGCATCGCCGGCGAAAGCGAGGTCCGCAGCAGATCCGGGATGGCGAAACTGTAGGCGCCGAACTCCGAGAAGTGCTCGAAGTAAAGCGTCAGGATGCCGAGCAGCATCAGGATGGACCCAACCAGCGTGTACACCAGAAACTTTATGGATGCGTACGCGCGCCGCGGGCCGCCCCAGATGGCGATGATGAAGTACATCGGCACCAGGCCCAGCTCCCAGAACACGAAAAACAGCAGGGAGTCCCGGACCATGAAAACCCCCAGCATCGCCGTCTGAAGCAGCAGGAAGTTGGCGTAGTATTCTTTGATGCGCGTCTCAATGGCGCGCCAGCTCGAAAGCACGGCGATGAAACCGATGAGGCCCGTCAACAGCACCAGCAACAGACTGAGGCCGTCAACGCCGAGGTAATAGGAAGCGCCGATCGAGGGAATCCAGTTCAGACGTTCCTCGAACTGAAAATCCTTGGTGAGGTCGAAGCCGAAGGCCAGTGGCAGGCATAGCGCGAAACCTATGAAGGCGGCAATATTCGCCCATAGTTTCAACCACTTCGGACGAGACGAAGGGATCAGAAGAAGAACGAGCAGCCCGGCCAGGGGCCAGAACAGGACTAACGATAGGATGTGATCCATACAGCTTCCGGCAAGTCCTTTATCTTAGCAGGCCTGGACGGGCTGAATCGATCCTGGAGCTCCATTCTGAGCTGGTTGAAGGGTGTGGCGGGCTTCGGGCCGGCAGTAGCCTTGTGCTCCGCCGGAGCGGCTCATCAAAGCGAGCGGCGCCTGCCGGCGCACACCGCTCCTCAATACTCTAAACACTTGCTGAATCCGTGCTGCCCGGCTGGCCGCGATATCCCTGAACGGAGCACGCGGCTTCGGTGTAGCGCCCGGGCGGCTCGCTGGGCGCTCAGTTGCGGGCGCGTCTCCGCTTCAGCACATCGGTCCCGTAGCACAGACCCGCCGCGAAGCAAAGGGCGCCAAAAGTGCCCAACGCATCGAAAGCAGTGAGTGTGCCGGCCGCGCCGAAGCTGGCGATCGTCGCTGCTGATGTTAATAATAGAGCGATAAGCCTCATCGCTCGCCCCCCTCTGTCTCTGAGAGTAGCTCACAAGGTACTTACCCTCAAGCACCTCGCCCGAATTGCGGCCTAAAATCGTGAGATGGAGATCTGCCGCTCGGTCTGCGCGCTCGACTGCCCCGACGCCTGCTCGCTTCTGGTAAACGTCGAGGCGGGACGGGCCGTCCGGCTTCGCGGAAATCCGGACCACCCCGTCACCCGCGGCTTCGTCTGCGCCAAGGTGGCGCGCTACCTCGAACGGGTCTACTCCCCTAAGCGGCTCGTCCATCCATTGCGGCGAGCCGGAGCCAAGGGCGAGGGCCGCTTCGAGCGTGTTTCCTGGGATGCGGCACTCGGTGAGATCGCCTCTCGCCTCGGCGAGATCGCTCATCGGTACGGCTCCGAGGCCATCCTGCCGTACAGTTACGCGGGCACTATGGGCCTGCTGAACGGCGAGGGCATGGACCGCCGTTTCTTCCACCGCCTGGGCGCCTCGCGGCTGGGCCGGACCATCTGTTCGTCCGCCGGCGGCGCCGGCCTGACTGCCGCCCTGGGGTTCCGCTATGGCACGGAGCCCGAGCAGTTCCGCCATGCGAAACTCATCATCGCCTGGGGAGCGAATATCCTCGGCACAAGCGCCCACCTGTGGCCTTTCATCGTGGAGGCGCGCCGCAATGGCGCGAAGTTCTACACAATCGATCCCGTCCGCAACCGCACCGGGGCGCTCGCCGACCGGCACTTTTTCATCAATCCCGGCAGCGATGCGGCGCTTGCGCTGGCGATGATGCATGTAATCGTCGAAGATCGCCTGTTCGACGCCGATTACGTAGCAGGCTGTACACTCGGCTTCGACGGCCTGCGTCACCGCGTGCGCGACTGGACGCCCGAACGAGCCTCCGCGCTCACGGGCATTTCCGCCGGGGATATCGCCGCCTTGGCCCGCGAGTACGCAACCACGCGCCCGGCGGTCATACGCATGAATTACGGCGTGCAGCGCAGCGAACGCGGCGCCATGAGCGTCCGCGCCATAGCACTGCTTCCCGCCCTGACCGGCTCCTGGCGGGACATCGGCGGCGGCGCCCTGCTTAGCACCTCCGGAGCCTTTCCCCTTAATCGCGACGCACTTCAGCGCCCGGATCTTGAGCACAACGCGCTCGGACGCGCTGCCCGCACCGTCAACATGGCCGAGCTGGGCAAGGCGCTCAACGCCATCGAGCCGCCCGTTAAGGCGCTGGTCGTCTATAACTCGAACCCGGCGGCGATCGCGCCCAACCAGAACCTGGTCCTCAGAGGCCTCTCGCGGCCGGACCTGTTTACCGTCGTGCTCGAGCAATTTCAGACGGATACCGCCGATTACGCGGATTTCCTCCTGCCCGCAACTACGTTCCTCGAGCACACGGATCTCTACTATTCGTACGGCCACTACTACCTTCAGCTTGCCCGGCCCGCGATCGCTCCCATCGGCGAGTGCCGCAGTAATGTGGAGGTCTTCCGCGCCCTCGCAGCGCGCCTTGGGTTCCGCGACCAGTGCTTCCAGGACAGCGAAGATCAGATGATCCGGACGGCGCTGGCCTCTGGCCACCCGTTCCTGGAGGGCATCACGCTCGAGCGGTTGGAGCGCGAGGGTTTCGTGCGGATGAACCTTCCGTCGCCGTTCCTGCCGTTTGCCGCCGGCGGGTTCGGCACGCCGTCCGGGAGGTGCGAGTTCCGTGCCGAAACGCTCGACTACACCCCGCCGGTCGAATCGCGCCACGGGCAACCGGAGTACCCGCTCGAACTCGTCACGCCAAAATGCGATTCCGGTATGAACTCAACGTTCGGGTACCGTCCGGAAGTGGACCGCGAAACCGCCGCAGTTTCAATCAATAGCGCCGATGCCGTGCCGCGCGGAATCGCTGACGGCGACATGGTGCGCATTTTCAACGGCCGCGGCTCCCTGACGCTCGCCGCGCACGTGAACGGCGGTGTTCCTCCAGGCATTGTCAGCATAGCCGCGGGGCGCTGGGCGAAGCTTGCCCCGGACGGCCGGGGCGTTAACGCGCTCACGGGTGAACGCCTGACAGATGCCGGCGGCGCCCCGGCTTTCTACAACTGCATGGTGGAGATCGAGCGCGTCGAACCAGGCCCTACGGACGCGGCTCCCGGCCAACCGTGAACACCGTGAAAATCGGGCGTCCTGAACGATCCGTCACAATCCGCACGTTCTCTTTCCTATAGCCCTGTTTGCCGAGTTCTGCATCGAAGCAGGGCTGCACATTGGCGAACACCATATTCCCCGGGACGTGAGATACGAACGTGGCTCTTGGGTTCTCAAACATACCCAAGACGCCGGGGCGCTCTGAATCGGTCACCTGGCCATCCTGGAAGTAGCCGTCCTGAGGCTCCAGGCTCAGGCGTCCACGCCCGAGCAGCCGAAGGCTGTTGAGCATTCCCCAGTCGAGCACGTAGAATTTGCGGTCCGGCTGGCGCATCAACTCCGCCGAGAGCGGGTTGATGGCGTCTGTCCAGATGAGGGTGGTTCCTCCCCGCACAAAACCATAGAGGTGCTGGTTTAGAACCAACACATTGAAAAAACACACAATCCCGATCAGCGCCCCTGCCACGGCCAAACCGGCCCGGCCTATCCGCTCCGCAGCGCCGATGAAGCCGGCCGCGATGAGAATCTGGGGAAACGGCCACATCAGCACGATGTGGTGCGCTCCCCCGCCGGTGTTTTCGTTCAATGCCATTTGCAGCCATGTGACTATGCAAAAGACCAGCGCGAAGAGCCCCACGCGGCGTAGCCGGCCGGCAAAGGGCAGCAGCAGAATCGCCCCTGTCAGGGCCCAGGAACCGTAACCTTTCCACTGGCCGCCTGTGATTTCGCTCAGGGCTATGGAGGCTCGCTCGATCGCGTTCCGCGGCCGGCCCGGTGATGCGGATGCCTGGTCCGGCGCGAGGTAGCCCAGAAGCGAGTGCCCGTCCAGCGTCGCCTCGAGCGCCGCTACCTTGCCCATGAACCCCTCTGCCGAGTAGTGCGTGTTCGCGGCAAACGTCTTCAGATGCTTCGAGATGTTGTAGCGGATCAGAGGCGCCGCGCCGAGCGAAAATGAAAGCAGCGCAATCGCGACATTCCTGGCCGAGATGTGGCCAAACACTTTGCGCGGAACCACAACCAGGGCCGCCACACCCAAAGCGGCAAGCAGCCATATGAACAGCGCCTTGTCCCAAAGGCCCAGGCCGAACGCGAGGAACCCAAGGCTCAGCAATAGCTTACGTCCACTCTGATGGAAGCGGACGAGCGCCAGGCAGCCGCCCGTCAGCATCAGGTGCTGGATGGCCACCGGCCCCCAATCGCAAACGCCTGTCATCAGAAACACCGCATCTGTGGCGAGCAGCGCCGAGCCCGCTAAGGCCGCCGCCGTTCCCATGATCCGGCGCATCAGCAAATACGAGAAGGCCAGCGAACCAGCCGTGATAAGCAGCACCGGCAGGCGCAGCGAGTACACAGAGGGCGCCCACAAGCCGAAAATCAACCAGTACAGCCAGATCTTAAGCGCGCCTATGTAGGTCATGAGCATCACCGGGACATGATGCTTAAAAACGCTGGCGGTGTACTCGACGGAGACCGGCGGGTAAATGCCCTCCGCGAACAGCGCCTCGTCATTTTGAATCCCCGGATAAGGGATCATTACAATCCCGGCGAAGACGAACCAGGCACATAGCAGGACAATCGCCGCTCTCGCGAACGTCGCCCCGCGCCCGGTCGGCACGGTTCTGTCCTCCGGCACGGGCTTGCCGGGGTGGGCGCGCCGCCGGCCGGTCACAAGTTTCCACATGGGAAAGCGCATCTTATCACGATTACCAGGCGACACCGCCGAAAGCCGCGCCACTACGGTGGCGCAGGCAAATAACCGGCAAAGCGCCTGCTCCCCGGAACGTGCGAACCGCTTACAGAGCACTTGACAGGCAGTGGTATGATGTTAGATCGCGGCTGGGTCGCCGGCCGCGCTCGTTCAGCGCGCTCACGCGTGCTCCTCTCAAGGGAAACCCGGTTTCGCCCTGGACTGCACGAACGGTGTGCGCCCCGCGTCTATATCAGAGTCGGGCGCTTCGCGTTCGCCGCTTTTCGGGACCTGGGTTCGTCCCGGTAGAAAGTACCCGCACTGGCCAAAGTTACAGCAGTGCAGGCGGGGGCCGAAGCCTTAATGGGAGGGCTCGCAAGCGCAGGCGGCGGGTTATTGTCCGATGAGCACAGGTGGCCCGGTCAGGCTGCCTGAAATTTCTTGGAACTTCCGGAAAACTCGGGCGTCTAATTGGTACTTGACGTGCCACCTGTTTGGTACGAGAATTGCTGGATCGAATCAGAGCGAGGGATCGGGAATGGCCATTCTGCTGAAAATCAAAACCAGATGCCGGCCAGATCCGTCCACGCTGTCCGTGGAACGGATCGCTCCGATTTTCGTCTGTACATTTTCGCGCTGGACAAACGGACGGGAATAAAAGAAAATTGGGCGACGCAAAAGATTAACAGTTTTTAACGAACTGAGAGGGGGGAGAGACATGACCAAGAGCGAGTTGGCAAAGTTCAAGCAGATCCTGGAAGCGAAGGAAGCAGAACTGTCGGCGGTGATCCGCAGGCGCGATGAGATCGCTATCGAGAAGAGCCCCGATGCGATTGACGAGGTTACGCGGGCGGCCGAGCGCGAGCTGGCCATCCGTAACCTGGACCGCGAGTCGCAGCTGCTTCGGAATGTAAGGGCTGCGCTGCGCCGGATTGCGGATGGATCGTTCGGCGTTTGCGCGCACTGCGAAGAGGACATCAGCCCGAAGCGGCTGGCTGCGGTGCCTTGGGCGCCGTTCTGCATCCGTTGCCAGGAGGCAGCCGACAGGAACGAACGCGAGACTACTGCGACGCTTGAAAGCCTCTTGATGAACGCCGCTTAGACCTGTCTTACACCTTAATGAAGGGCGCGGGGCTGGGTCCCGCGCCCTTCGCGTTTCTGGACCTAATGCAGCGCTTCTGGGCGGCGACTGGTGTGTGTTCGCGCGAGGCGAAACCGGGCGGTCAGCGCCTGACTGCGATTGCAGTCACCATACGGCCGCGCTCGCCGGGGCTCCGGCGATATGAGTAGAAATCGCCGCTCCCGGTAAGGGTGCACGGCGCGCCCGAGTCGATGCGGCTTTCATCCAGCCCCGCCTCAACGAGTTGCCGGCGGTTGGTCTCGGCGAGATCCACGCGTGTCTTGCGGTCCAGGTCGTCGCGTTCGGGGAACCATCTGCGGAACTGCGCCGCCACCTCCGCGCTCACCTCATAGCAATCTCCGCAGATGGCGGGGCCGATCGCCGCGCGCAAGTCCTCCGGCCGCGAGCCGAACAGATTGTACATTCCTGCGACGGCCGCTGCCGCAATATTAGCCACTGTTCCGCGCCATCCGGCGTGGACGGCGGCGACGGCGTGCGTCCGCTCGTCGGCCAGCAGGAGCGGAACGCAATCGGCTGTTCGTACAGCCACCCAAGTTCCCGGCGTAGCGGTGAGCACCGCATCGGCACAGCCGAGCACACCCGATTGCCCATCTGCGTGCAACCAGCGGTTGGAGTGGATCTGTTTCACGATGGCTGCCGGCGCGGGAGGCCAGTCCTGGACGTGCCGGGTTCCGAAGCCGTAATCCAGCCATTCGAGCGTATCCAGGCCCGCGGTGCGGTACAGGCCTCGCGCATCCCGATAAAAAGTCACCGCAGTATCACCTTCGCGAGGCCCGCATTCCCGGCTGCGTCAAACGCCCTGAAAACCAGCAGATGCTCGCCCGGTGCGAGGCCTTCCAGGCGCACCGTGAACTGTTCCTGCGGCGTGTCGAGGACGCCGTCCACGGGATCGATCGGGATCCACTGTCCGGCATCCACAGAGTACTCGGCGCGGCGCAGCGGCGAAGCGGCATCGGCCGCGGCGAAATCCACATCGGCCTGCTCGCCGTTCCGTTTGGGAACACCTGCGGTCACCGCGGGCGGTGTGTGGTCCACCAGGACCGGCGAACTGACCAGTTCGGCCGTTCGCGCGCGGTCAGGGGCATTGGCCGGTCCATCGGACGCGACCACACGGAAGAAGTACCGGCCGTCTGCAAGCATATCGCTGTCAACCGAATACGACGTGTCCTCGGTGGGGGCCTTCAGCAGTTTCCATTCGCGTTCATCCTGCCCGCGGAAGTAGATCGCGTATGCCAGGCGGTCGCCGTCGGGATCTTCGGCCTGCCAGGAGATCTGCAACCGGCCGCGATCCTGCTGGATGGGTTGGGTCGGGGTTCCCGAAGAGGTAGAAGGGGCGTCGCCCGTATCGGTAACCGTGATGGTGTAAGGACTGGAGGCCTGCGCCTGGGCCGCGGAGGGCGGTTTGGAAGACATCGAGGCCGGCTGCGCCGCGACAGTGATGCTGCTGACTACTGGCGGCGTATTCTGCGGCAGGTAGCCCAGCTCGACGGATTCGATGACCGGCGCCTGGCCGCGGCCTGCGGTAAGCTCCGCTTTCCACTGGATATAGCGTGCGTTAGGGCTCGCCACGGGCGAACCCGCCGGATTGGTGAGCGGCTGCGACCAGTCGCTCCAGGTTGCGTCGGGGCGCTCGGAGTTTCCGGACCGGGTTCGAAACGCGACGGCAGCGCCCTCGGGTATCCGCGCGCGCCACACCAGCCGGCCCCAGCGGGCGACCGTACCGGCATCGTGAACGGGCGACTCGTAGGTCCCGTCCGAACCGGCCTTGTCCAACAATCTGTAAAGGTTGCCCATATCGCCCGTCGCGGCGAGCAGGCCGCCGGCGGCCGGCAGCAGACGCGTGGCTTCGCCTTCGCCGGTTTGGGCGACCAGCGCCACCTTGCGGTCCGGTCCCATGCGATAGATCCGCCCCTGGCCATCTGTGGCGATGACGAGGTCGCGGCCGTAAAGCATCACGTCGTAGGCGTTTTCGTCCTGGGAAGACCACAGGCGCTCGACAGTGTTGTCGCGCGCGATGCGGTAGATAGCCGATTTCTCGACGCCGGAGATCTCCAGTGCGGGCGTTGCAGCGGCTGTTGTGATCGCCGAAGGTTGGGCCTGCGCCTGTTGCGCCGTTGGCTTGATCTCAACGGCGCCCTCCTGAGCCGCCTCGACGGTCACCGAGACAGCGGAGGTGCTGATGCTCGCGCTTGAAGGTACGCCCTGGGCGGATTGCACTCCTCCCAACCGGCTGCGCCGCATGGACCCGCCGAGCGCCGCGGCGTATATGCTCCCGTCGGGCGCCGTGAGCAGCGTGCGGATTTCGGGCAGTCCGGCGTTGTAAACGACGAAACCCTTGTCCTTGGCGTAGATCCGGTAGATCATACCGTTCGGTTCGCTTCCGGCCAAGAGGTCGCCTTTGGCGTCCAGCGCGAGGCAGGTTACGTGCGACTGGCCGGTTTCGTACCACAGTTCGCCTTGGCCGGGCGCGGTTATGCGGAACACCTTGCCGTCGCCGCCGGTTCCGGCGTACAACGCGCCGTCGCGGCCGAAAGCCAGGGACCAGATGTATGCGGTTCCGGGCGCGAAGTACTCCTCGGCTTTGCCGTTCACTATACGGTAAATCTTCCCGTTGGGCGAACTTGCAGCGTACAGGGCGCCTTTGGCGTCCACGGCGACGGCGAAGACCTCCGGCTCCTGAGCGGTCCAGATGGCGGCGCCCCTGCCGGAGGGGTCGATGCGGAACACGCGGCCGCGGTGGCCGGTTCCGGCGTACAGCGTGCCGTCCGGCGCCTGCGCCACGCTCCAGATGATGGGCTGATCGGAGGCGAACAGGGTTTCGGCGCGCGGCGCGAGGGTCAACCACCCGTCGCGGGCGAGTCCTACACCGGCGAACTTGCCGCCGATGAAATCCTTATAGCCACTCATTTCCCACGCGCGCGGCGAGGAACCGTAAGATGCCGCGGCGCACGCGGCCAGCGTCAAAAGGATCCTTCTCATTCCTTGACTTCCACCTGAATAGTCTTGGACCCGGCAACTACCATTCCGGCCGGCACATCGAACTCGGCCACCTTGGAGTTCGGGACCACGGCCGCCGGATTCAGCGAGGAGTTCGAGCGCGCCAACACCATTGCCGCGGACGGCGGCGGATCCGGAAGCGTATTGCCCTGAACATCATAGGACGGCTCGGCGCGCCAGATGCGCAGGTAGGCGCTGGTGCTCGGGCGCATGGCGTTCATCATCGAAACAAGCTGTGACGCCGAGCGCGGCGTCTGCGTCAGCATCTGCCGGAAATCGATGAGGTTCATGGAGGCTGCATCCGCCGCGGTGATCTGGAGCGGGCCGGGGCGTGCGCCTATGGGAACGCGGTAGGTGACTTTGCGCGTAAGTTCCAGGCCGTCATCGCCGCTGAGCACGAGGATTAAATCCAGGGATTCGCCGGGTTTCACCTCACGGCGGGATGCCCACAACTGGTCGATCTCAAGCGTGCGCCTGGCGGGGTAAACGTCGATCGAGAGGGCCACGCGCTTCGGCTGGAGCGCTTCGAATCCGCTCTGCATTACATAGGAAACGGGAGTAGCGGTGCCGAGCGCGACCTGCGCGGGCATGTTCACATCGCCTGCGTATGCGTTATCCAGTTTCATGGGAGCGACGGCGCCTTCGAACTGGACCTCGCCCGTAACGGCGAACGTGGATTCGCCGATGAGTTGCTCGGTGGCATCGATGGTCGAGAACACGGCCATTTGCAGCAGGAAGGGCGAGAGGACGGGATCGCGAACGAGTTGCAGATTGTACGAAGAGCGCCGTTCGGGGCCGGCGCCGCCGTGCCTGATGACGGATATGGAGACAGGCAGCGTGGCGGCCTTGCGGCCGATCTCGCCGGCGACGGCGACGGTCCGGTCCTGCGTGATAGTACCGGCCCATTCGCGCGCAGCGGAAATCTTGAAAGACGTGGAGAGGTTCGGCAGAAGCGCCAGCACCTCGGAGCGCGCGAAAGGCAGTTCGGTGGAACCGACGGAAAGGAAGCGGTGCCCGAACGCGTAAATGCGGTTTCCTTCGACGCAGGTGACGGTGCCGTCGGCGCCCATGCTGAGATCGCCGGAGATGAGCTGCACCGTAATCATAGATCCGGGCTGGACCGAGCCGGGCTGCGCGGGGCCGGTTGGCTTGCTGCCGCCGGCGATTCCTTGCGTGGGCTCGAGGCCGAGCGCGCGAAGCTGCGGCGAAAAGTGCGAGACGGCGCCCGGAGTAAAGCCCCCGAACGACACGGGAGTGGCGATGTCTACCAGGCGCGCGCCGCCGGTCGCGAACTCGGACGGGGGAGGAAGCGCCTTGGCGAGTTCGCCGTCCCAAAGGCGCGCACGATGCAGGTTCTGCGGCTGAGGGGCGGCGCCTATAGCGAGCATGTCCTCAATGGGACGGATGGCGGCTATGGGCTCCTTTGAAAGCGCGAATGTCATGGCGACAGCGCCGGCGAGCTTGCCCTCGAAGTACACCGGGCTTCCGCTCATGCCCTGCAAGACGCCCGTGCGATCGAGCGGCCCCCCCGAGAGCCGCGCCAGTATGAGCGATTGCTTCGGCCCGGCGTTTTCCAGGATGCCGAGAACCTCAACCTGGAAGTCGTCGATGCGGGTGCCTTCGAAGACCGTCTTCCCTATCCCCTTCATTCCGGGCCGGATATCGCGAAGGGGAAAAACGGCGGTCTGCGCGGAGGCCAAACCGGCTAACAGCAGAAAACAGAGCGGGCGCACTATTCTTATCTTAGTGGAGCGGGAGGAAGGGGGAAGTTGAGGCGGGCGGATGCGGATCGCCGTGCAGCGCGGGCCTTCCGGCCCGCAGCCACCATTCGGAGCATGAGAAATGCCACGGCAACCGTAACCAGGTGCTAGGATGGGCTAACAAAATGCGCGCTGGCGTAAAAGAAGCGGGTGCGGTCGAGGGCGGCTTCGCGCCGCAGTTCCCCTGGGCGCAGGCGGCATGGTTCGGCGCGATGCTGGTGGCGTGCTACGCGCCCGTGCTCTACCGTCTGGCCAAACAGTGGTACTCCGACGCCGATATGGGGCACGGCTTTTTCGTGCCCATCGTGGCCGCGTACATCGTGTGGCAGCGGCGGCAAAAGCTGCTCGCGGTGCGGCCGGCTCCGAGCTGGTGGGGGCTGGTTCCGCTCATCTGGGGCGCGCTGCAACTTTATGCCGCGACGCTCGGCGCGGAACTGTTCCTGGCACGCACGGCATTCATCATTTCGCTGATTGGAGTTGTGCTGCTGCTCGGCGGGCGGCCGGTGCTGCGGCTGACGGCGTTCCCGCTGGGTCTGCTGTTTTTCATGGTTCCCATCCCGGCCATTCTGTATAACCAGCTGACCTTCAGGCTGCAACTGCTGGCGAGTTCGGTGGCTGAGATGTCGCTCAGTCTACTCGGGGTGCCGGTGCTCCGCGAGGGCAACATACTTGAACTGGCGAACCAGCGGCTCTCGGTGGTGGAGGCGTGCAGCGGGATACGCTCGCTGCTGACGCTGGCGTTCCTGTCGCTCGTGTGCGCGTATTTCTTCGACCGGAAGGTCTGGATGAGGGGCGCACTGCTCGCGGCGACGGTGCCGATAGCCATCTCGGCGAACGCGTTGCGCGTGACGCTGACCGGTCTGTTGACGGAGTGGAATCCCGAGCTGGCGGAGGGTGTATTCCACCAGCTCGAAGGATGGGTGATTTTCATGCTGGGGTTGATGATGCTGGCGGCGACGCATTTCGCGATCAACAGGGTTTACGGAGCGGTGCATGGGCGGCGGTAAGAGCTTCGGGTTCCTGCGCGGTAGACACGCCGCGATCCTGAGCGTGCTGCTGGCCGCGCAGATGGCGGGGCTGTATGCGATTTCGCGGGATGAGAAGGTGCCGCTGCGGCAGCCGCTGTCCACATTTCCCAAGACCATAGGCGGGTGGAGCATGGTGCAGGAAATGGAACTCGACGCGGCTACGGCGGAGGTATTGCGGGCCGACGAGACACTCTCCCGCACGTACTTCGATAAGGGCCGGAACGCCGCGGCCAGCCTGTTCGTTGCGTATTTCAAGTCGCAGCGGACCGGCCAGGCGCCGCACTCGCCCAAGAACTGCCTGCCGGGCTCGGGTTGGGAGCCCTCGGAATCGGGCTCTGTCGCGGTCGACATTCCCGGAAGGGCGAAGCCGATCACGGTCAACCGCTACGTTGTATCGAGGGGCGATTCCCGGAGCGTGGTTCTGTACTGGTATCAGACGCCGCGGCGCGTGGTGGCCAGCGAGTATGCCGCCAAGATCTACCTGGTGGCGGATGCCATACGATACAACCGCACGGACACCGCGCTGGTGCGCGTAGTGGTGCCAGTCACATCGGACGCGGATGCCGCGACCGGGGCAGCGAAAGATTTCGTGCGCGCCATTTTCGACCGGGTGACCAGTTACTTGCCTTCCTGACGTGCTCTCTCGGTCAGCAGTCGCGGCGGCTCTGATAGGATAGACCTTCGGAGATGGTGCCTATGTTTCGATGCGTGCCGGCCGGTGCGGCGGCGCTGATGCTCCTTGCGGCGGGATGCGGCGGCCGCGATGCGGTTAAGCCGGCGGTGCAGGTGAAAATGGGCGAAACCGCTACTCTCGGACCGCTGGCCTATACGGTAACAGAGGCGGAGTGGATGGATCAGCTTGGGAACCGCGGCGCGGCCGACGCTCGGCTTCCGCAGAACCGGTTCCTGGCTATTCGAATGAGCGTCACCAACGGAGGCGCCCGCACGTATGCCATTCCGAATGCCGAGCTGATCGATTCGCGCGGCGAATCGCATCCGGAACTGATGGATGCCTCCGGCCTTCCGGACTGGTTCGGCGCGCTTCGCACCGTGGAACCGGCGCAGACCGAGCACGGCCGCATCATCTTCGACGTACCGATCGGAACCTACAAGCTGAAGATTACGGAAGACGCGGAGGATGGCCGCGCGCAATCGGCGCTGATAGAGCTTCCGTTCCAGCCCACTTCTCTGCTGCCGGGACAAAAGGACGAACGGCTCCCCGGCGCAGCGCATTAAAACAGTAGTATGCGAGCAGTTTTTGCAGTTGCCGTCCTGTTTGCCGGAGCCTCTGCCGCTCAGGAGCTGCGGATTGTCTCCCCGGCGCTCCGGCAATACGACGGGGGGCCCGTGATGACGGCCGGCCAGACGCTCGGCCCTGGCGAGACTGTGTTCTTCAGCTTCCGCGTGGGCGGATTCAAGGTCTCACCCGAGAGCCGCGTGGATCTCCACTGGTCGATCGATGTGCTGGACTCTGACGGTGTGAAGCTGGTTGAAACCATGGAAAAGGACATCCGGACCGACCTGTCCGCCGAGGACAAGGAATGGATGCCCATCGTGCGGCAATCGTTCATGATTCCCCCGATCGTGCTGCCGGGGCAGTACAAACTCATCGCGAAAGTGAACGACCGGCTGGCGGCGAAGGATGCGGCGGAGGAGATCACGCTTACCGTTCGCGGCCGCACCGTGGAGCCGAGCGACAAGCTCGTAGCGCGCAACTTCCGTTTCGTGCACTCCGAGGAGGACCCGGTGGCGATGCGCGAACCGGTGTTCCGGCAGGGCGATACGGTATGGGCGCGATTCGAGATGACGGGCTACAAGTTCGGCGACAGCAACAGGATCGACGTATCGTACAACATCGCAATCGCCAATTCGGAAGGCAAGGTGTTGTTCGAGCAGCCGGGCACGGCCACGGAGCAGAGAGAGTCGTTCTATCCGCAAAAGTACGTTCCCGGAGTGGTGAGCGTGACGACGCAGAAGAATACGCCCGCGGGCGAGTACTTTCTGGTGCTAAGACTGAAGGACGCGGTCGGCAACCAGACCGCCGAAGAGCGGCACGCGTTCAGGCTGGAGTAGAGCTGGGGGCGCGAGCGGAGGAGCGGAGGACGCGCCGCGCAACATCGTATTCACCTGCAAGCGAAGAGCGTTAACCCGGAACCTGGATTGTGCGGCCTTGAGTCGCGCGCTCTCCGGGCCCGATGCGAACGCTCGAACAAGCTCTCTCCAAGGGCAACTCAGCTCAACGCTCAATCCATCCGCCGCCCAGCACAAGGTCACCGTCGTAGAAAACAGCGGCCTGGCCGGGAGTGACGGCGCGCTGCGGCTCGTCGAAAGTCACCTCGTTTCCGCGAACCACCGCCGGGGCGGCCGAGTGCTTGTTACGAATCTTCACGGCCGCGCGGAACTCGGCGGGCGGCCGCTCGAAGGCAATCCAGTTGGCATCGCGGAAGCGGAAGGACTTCCGCAGGAGTTCGTCGTTGCGGCCTACGATCACGCGTCGCAACGCCGCATCGGTGGCGATTACATATAGCGGTTCTCCGATGGCGACGTTCAGCCCTCTACGCTGGCCAACGGTAAACCGGTGGACGCCCGGATGACGCCCAAGGATCCGGCCGCCGGTGGTGACGATCTCGCCGCATTCGGGGGCATCCGCCGAGGCGTGTCCGGCTGAGCCTGCGCGCTCGGCTGTGAAAGCCGGGTGGGTTTCGACGAACGAAACGTAGTCGTTATTGGGAATGAAACAGATCTCCTGGCTATCGCTCTTGCCGGCGACGGGCAGGCCCAACTCACGGGCGATCGAGCGCACTTGCGTCTTGGTGTAGTTTCCGAGCGGGAAGAGCGCGGCGGCGAGCTGGCGCTGGGACAGTCCGAACAGGAAGTAGCTCTGGTCGCGCGCGGGGTCGGCCGCCCGGCGGAGCAGCGCCCGGCTGCCGGGCAGCTCTATGCGCGCGTAATGGCCGGTGGCGAGGCGGCAAGCGCGGAGCGAAGCGGCGGCATGCAGCAGGCGCCCGAACTTGATCCGTGGATTGCAGCGCGCGCACGGGCTCGGGGTCAGCCCGGCTGCGTAATCGCGCACGAACGGGCTTATCACCTCGCCCTCGAAATCGCCGCTGAGGTCGATGATGTGATGTTCGATGCCGAGGCACTGTGCAACGCGCCTCGCATCCTGTTCGGCGGGGCTGAGCGCGCCCGTTTCGGGGCTTACGGGGGCGCGCAGGCGCATGGTGATGCCGACGACGTCCGCGCCCGCGGCCAGCATGAGGGCGGCGGCGACCGAGCTGTCAACTCCTCCGCTCATCGCGACTGCGATTCTGTGTCGTGCGGGCATATCCAAACAGCCGAAACACCGGTCACTTATCTGTGGCGGTTACGCGGGAGCGCGTGGTTCGGGCGCTGGTTCTCATGGCGGGTCTCAACATCGCCCGGCAGTGGAACGCCTCCCAGCGGCCTGGTTGAGCCGGCGAGACCTTCTCGATATTGAACCACGCCGGAGGCGGAATCACAAAATCCCCGGCGCGAGCGCATACTTCGAAACAGGCTGCGCACGACAGCAGGGCGGGCCTGCGGCAGGCTGAGGGCGCCGCGTGATAGCATAAAGCGTTTCGATGAGCGGAGAGACTCCGAACCGGGTTTCCCCGCATGTGCTGTTCGCCCTGGCCGGTCTGGAAACCGGCGTGCTCGGCGGGTTGGCCATGTGCGCCTGGTTCCTCGGCAGTTCGGCATTGGGTGGCAGGTCCCCGTGGATCCTGCCGAACCTGGCGGCATCATTGCTATACGGCCGCACGGTGCTGCGATCCGGCTTCGGCGTGCCGAGCGTTGCAGGGGCGGCCCTGATAATCATGCTGGCCGGCGTCTGCGGAATGTTGTTCGGCCTGGCGGTACAACGCCACGCCGGAAGAACTCGTGTCACACTGTTGGGGATTCTGGCGGCGCTCGTCTGGTATTACTTATCCGAGATGTTTTTTTGGAGCCGTCTGGGCGTTCTCGCGGGCATTCAAGTCGCGCCGCCGGCCGTCCTGATCGGGCATTTGGCATACGGATTAGTGCTCGGGCGCTATCCGGGGCGGCTGGCGGCCGCGCAAAGGCATTTCACGCCCGAACCGGCCGGGACCGGTACTTCCGGTCCCGAAGATGCCGGCGAGACACCGTCCGGCTCGATGCTAGAATGATGGATTCTGTTCCGCGACAGTTTGGTATGACGGACACAACCGATTGAAACCACAGCAGCAACCCAGACGTCAGGAACACCAGCGCAGAGTAGGAAGGAATTAGGTCTGCATGAGGTTTAACAGGCCCCGGCGCCTGTGGCTACCCCTCGTTTGCGCACTCACCTTGGGTGCGCAGACGCCGCAACCCGCGCCTCCACAGAACCCGCCCCAGGCGAACAAGCCCGCGAACCCGTTCGAGGCAGTGCCTGAGGCAGCCGAGCCGTCAACTCAGGAGCAGAAGCCGGCGCCGCAGCCTTTCGAGGCGCCCAAGGCCGCTCCGGAGGTTGCCAAGCCGGCCGGCGAATCGGACGTAGTTGAAGCGATCGAGTTCCGCGGCGCGCGCCGCGTGCCTGCCGACACCCTCAGAGCCATGATCTTCACCAGGAAGGGCGACCGGGTCGATCCGGACACGCTTCGCCGGGACTTCATGGCATTGTGGAACACCGGCCGGTTCGACGATATAACCATCGAATCCGAGCCTGGGGAACACGGGACGATCATCCGCTTCGTGCTGGTCGAGCGGCAGGTTGTGCGCTCCATCAAGTATGAAGGCATAAAGTCGGTAACCGTATCGGAGATTCTCGACCGTTTTAAGGAGCGGCACGTCGGGCTCACCGTCGAATCGCAGTTCGATCCGAACCGCGTTCAGCGTGCGGCGGTCGCCCTGAAGGACTTTCTCGCCGAGCGCGGCCGGCAGTACGCCGAAGTGACGCCGGAGCTGCACCACTATCCGCCGGCATCGGTCGAGGTAGTGTTTAACGTGAAGGAAGGCCCGAAGGTCAAGGTCGGCAAGATCGATATTGTCGGGAACAAGATTTTCAGCGACCGGGCGATTCGCCGCGCGATGAAGGGACTGCGGCCGATAGGAATTCCACACTCGATCCTGTTCGAGAACATTTTCGCCAAGAGCTACGATCTGTCGAAGCTCGAGGTGGACCAGGACCTGATCCGCAACTTCTACCAGGAGCACGGCTACTGGACCGCCCGCACGCTGGATCACACGGTGAAGATGCGCAAGGTGGGCGGCGGGCAGTTCCGCGTGCCGTTGTTCTACATGAACCGCCCCGGCGTGAGGGCCGACATTACGATTCCGGTGGAGGAAGGTCGCCAGTACAGGATCCGCAACTGGAACTACGTGGGGATGAAGCTGTTCAAGGTTCCGGACGCGCTGACTGGGCAACTGTTCAACATGGCGCCCGGCGACATTTTCGACGTCGGCAAGTTCAGAAAGGGCATGGACAAGATGCGCGAACTGTACGGTCAGTTCGGATACATCGATTTCGTGCCCGATCCGCAGATCGAGCCGATTCCGGGGAGCGATAAGCTCGACGTGGTGTTCAACGTGGACGAAGGCAAGCAGTTCTTCGTCCGCCGGATCGATTTCCAGGGCAACACGACGACGCGGGACAAGGTCATTCGCCGCGAACTGCTGCTCGACGAGGGCGACCTGTTCAACTCCAAGATGTGGGAGCTGAGCATCCTGCGGCTGAACCAGCTTGGCTACTTCGAACAGCTTAAGAAAGAAGACGCGGCGCAGATCACGCGCAATCCGCAGAACAACACGGTCGACATCGCGTTGAAGGTTAAGGAGCGCGGGAAGAACTCCATCGGACTTACGGGCGGCGTGTCGGGCATCGCGGGAAGCTTCATAGGGTTCAACTACTCGACGAACAATTTTCTCGGCCTCGGCGAGACGCTGTCGCTTTCCTCCGAACTGGGCGACCGTATCCAGAACGTCACGTTCGGCTTCACCGAGCCGTACTTTCTGGACCGGCCGATCCAGCTCGGCTTTACCGTTTTCACTCAGCGATACAACTTCGACCAGGGCCGCGAGGTTTCACTGTTCACGGGCCGCAACCTGATGCCGTACTTCGAATCCCTCGGCACCGAGAACCTGCTGAACTATACCTCGAACACGCGCGGGTTCACAGTTTTCACGAGCTACCCGCTGAAGCGCAGCTTCGCGCGCGTCAGTCTGAGTTATGGGTACTCGAACTCGCGCTACGACACGATGACCACGGCTGCCGAGACGCTGTTCAAGTACAGCAACTTCATGAACCAGCTCTCGGGCGCGAACACGCTGTCGGGCATCAGGACGAGCCAGATCACGCCGTCGTACGTGTACAACTCGGTGGACCACCCGATCACGCCCACACGGGGCCACGCGCTCACGATTTCGGCCGGCATAGCGGGCAGCGTCCTGGGCGGAAACGTAAACACCTTTTCGCCTTCGTTGGAGTTCCGCTGGTTCCATGCTTCGCCTTTCAAGAAGAGCCACATTATCGGCATGCGCCTGCTGGGCGCCTTCGTGACGGGTTACGGCGGCAAGGTGGTGCCTCCTTACAACCGGTTCTACATGGGCGGCGAGCAGGACGTGCGCGGGTTCGAGATCTGGTCGATCACGCCGATGGCCTTTATGCCGAGCGAGGCTTCCGTGCCGGTATTCAACTCCGACGGTTCGCAGCGCTTGCAGAAGGCGATCGTGAACGGAGTCGAGAGCTGGGTGCCGGTGACACAGACCATCCCGATCTACCAGATGATCATGCTGGGCGGAGATACGCAGGGTCTTGCGAATTTCGAGTACCGCATTCCGATTGTGGGCCCGGTGACGCTGGCGGCGTTCCTCGACGCGGGCATAAACAAGATCACCCGCACGGATCAGATCACGATGAACTCCGACCGGCTTCGCGAACTGAACTCGGAGTTTCCGTCGGCCGGGTTTACAGACCGGCTGAAGATCGCGCCGGGCACACAGAATTTGCGCATGTCCACCGGCCTCGAACTACAGGTGATGCTTCCGGTCGTCAACGCCCCGTTCCGCCTGTATTGGGCATACAACCCGATGATCTACCGGGGCGTGATCCAGCCGCCGATCGTGGCCGACCGTTCGTATTTCCCGAACGAAGCGACGTTCCTGAATGCCGTGACTAACCCTAGTTACGGCGGAACCGCGATTCCGTGGAACATCGACCAGCGCCGCATGTTCCGGTTTACCATCGGAAGGACTTTCTAGAGAACTGACACGAGCGCCGCGCCGCAGCGCGCCTCGAGGAGTAGGAGAGATCAAACCGTGACGAAGACTTTGTGGCGAGCCTCACTGCTCGCTCTCGGCATATCCGCACTGAGCTTTGCCCAGGCGCAGAACGCGCCCACCAAGGTGGGCATCATTTACATCCAGAACGCCATCGCGCAGACGAAAGACGGCCAGAAAGCGATCGAGCAGATCCAGGCGAAGTTCGGGCCCCGCCGCACCGAGTTTGACAAACGGCAGCAGGAGCTTCAGGCCAAGGAGACGCAGTATCGCCAGGGCGCGAACACGATGGCCGAAGAGGCGCGTACGGCGCTGATGCGCGAGATCGACCTGATGCGGAAGCAACTCCAGCGCGACATGGACGACGCGCAGACCGAACTCGAGCAGGAGCAGAACCGCATTCTCCAGGAACTCGGGCAGCGCATGATGACGGTGATCGACAAATACGCCACTGATCACGGATTTGCGCTGATTCTGGACGTCAGCAATCCGCAGACGCCGGTGCTTTACGCCTCCAACACGATCGACGTCACGCGCGACATCGTCGAACTGTACGACAAAGGCGCGGCTATCCAGCCGGCATCGACCGTGAGCGGCGCGGCGGCTGCCCCGGCGGCGGCAAAGCCCGCTGCGGCTCCGAAAAAGTAGCACGAGCGCGGGCGGCGGCGCAGCCGGCGTGCGCTGTGCGCCCGCAAGGAGGTCCACCCACGGGCGCCGGAACGAGTTTCGGCCCGCGGGCAGGGCGCCGGCGCCGAATCCCGCCACGGGAGTTCTTTCCCACTCTCTTCGCGTCCGGGCGCCTCAAGGAGAGGCCGCGAGCTGAAGCACCGCCCGCCACTACCGCCCGGGCAGTGGCACGAGCGTGCGCCCTATGCCCGGCGTGCGCGGGCGTTGCGCGCCGCCGCTCTGCTCGCGTATCGCTGCCAGGCGAGAAAGCCTGCAATGGTCTTTCCATCCGCGAGCCTTCCCGTCCGGATCATCTCATCGACCTCTGCAACCGTGAACCAGCGGCAGGTGATGTTTTCGTCGTCCATTGGAGTGGCGTCCCCGGCCGTGAGATCCTCGGCGAGATAGACGGTCATCTTCTCGTCCACATAGCCGGGGGTGGCCCAAAAAGTGATCAGGCGCGTCCAGCGGCGCGCCCTATAGCCGGTCTCTTCGGCGAGCTCGCGTTTCGCGGCGCGGAGAACGCTTTCGCCGGGATCGACGCGTCCGGCGGTCAACTCCCAAAGCGGCTTTCCGGCGGGCAGCCGGAACTGGCGCACGAGCAGAACGCGGCCGTTGCTGTCGACGGGCAGGACGACTGCGGAGCCGGGGTGCCGCACGACGGCACGGAGTATCTCGATGCCGCCGGGCTCGATGGCGCGATCTTCTGTGACGCTGAACAGCTTGCAACTATATCGTGTGCGCGACGAGATCAGCTTCATGCGATTTCCTGTTGCGATTACGATGCAGAGCCGCCGGAGGGGACCCGTTCGAGGCGGACCTCACCGAAGCTCCCCAGTTGCGGGGCGAGCGCTTTGGCGTCGCCCACCACGACTATGGCTGCGTCGGCGGCATTCATGTGAACGGCAGCGGCGGCGCGAACGTCCCCGGCGCTTACGGCGCGCACTCTGGCGGTGTAGCTCTCCAGGTACTCCAACGGCAAGCCCATTAGCTTAGTGCCCACAATCTGAGCCGCCAGGCTTTCGTGCGTTTCCAGCCGGATGACGAATGTGCCGCTGAGATAATTCTGCGCCGTGGCGATTTCGTCGTCTCCGGCCCGCTCGGCGCCGATACGGCGAAGTTCGTCAATTACGGCGTCGAGCGCATCCTTGAGCACTTCGTTGCGCACCTGTGTGACTGCGGCAAACAAGCCGCCATCACGCATCGGCTGCACCACGCTGCGCGCGTCGTAAGCGTATCCCTTAGCTTCGCGAACACTCGTAAACAGGCGCGAACTCGCCCCGCCGCCGACGATGGTGTTGGCGACGAGCAGCGGGAAGTAGTGGGGATGCGAACGGGTCACAGAAACGCGGGCCACGCGGACGTCGGCCTGCACGGAGCCCGGCCGGTCGACGAGCACCACGCTGCGCCGCGGAGCGGGAAAAGCGGCAGCGGGAGCGGCCGGTGCGTCGCGGCGCGCCCAGTCGCCGAAGCGGCTCTCGATGAGCGCCTGGGCGTTCGAGGGCAGATCGCCCAACAACACGAGCACGGCGTTGTTCGGCGCCAGATGCGCATTTCGAAAGGTCTCGAGCGCCGTGCGGTCGAGCCGGGCGATGGATTCGAGCGTCGGTTCCTGCCGCGCATACGGATGCGGGCCGAAAACGATCTCGTTCACCTTTTCGTCCGCTATGTAACCCGCGTCGGAAAGCTCGGCCAGAAGTTCCTGGGTGCTCTGCTGCTTGCGCAGCTCCACTTCCTCCTCGGGGAAAGTAGCGTTGCGCGCCACGTCGGCGATGAGATCGAGCAGCGCGTCCAGGTTCTCGGCAAGCGCGTTTCCGGCGATGACGAGAGCGTCGGGAGAGGCGTCGGCGCGGAGCGACCCGCCGAGCGCTGCTGTTTCATCGGCTATCTGCTTCGCCGTGCGCGAGGCCGTGCCTTCGATCAGAACGGCCGCGGTGGCGTCCGCGAGGCCCCTCAGCTCGGGGGGTTCGTGCTTTGAGCCGGAGAAGAAGCCCAGCCGCGCCGAAACCAGCGGGAAGCGGCGGTCCTCGACGAGCACTATGGAGAGCCCGTTTTCCAGGACCGTTTCCACAGCGACAGGCAGGGTAAACGGCGGCAACTCGGGCGTCGCGGGCGGGCGGGTGCGATCGACGGCGCTCATCGCCCGGCCTCCGGCGGCTCTGCGGGCTGGCTCGGGACAATATCGAGGAGCGCGCGCCGCGAGGGCGAGATGTAGCGCGCGGCGACATCGCGGATGGCATCGGGACCCACAGCCAGAAAATCGTTCAACTCGGTGTTGATAAGTTCGGGTGCGTGATCGATCATCTCGTATTGCCCGAGCAGCGCCGCGCGCACCCGGCTGCTCTGGAGCTGCCGGATGCGGCTGGCGCGGAGATAAGTGCGGGCGCGCGCCAGTTCGTCTTCGGGCACGCCCTCGTCGCGGATGCGCGCCACCTCCTGTTCGGCCTGGAGCGCCACTTCCTCTCCGGTGAACTGCGGATGATAGAGGAAGTACATGGCGTAGACGCCGGGGTCGCGGTAATCAGCAGGGCCTGAGAACGGCCAGCCAAGATTGGCTTCGTACTGAATGACGGACTTCCTGCCCTTAACCAGGTTCTGGTAGAACCGCGAGCTGTCGCCGGCGGTGAGAAGTATGTCAAGCATGACCAGCGCGTTGAAGTCGGCTGACCGGCGCCGCGGCCCAGGGTAACCCGCCACTACCGCCGGCACCTTCGCAAGAGGGTCGCTGTAGACGAGCGCGCGGGGTTCGGGAGCGGCGGGCTCGGTGAGATCGGGACGCGGCGGCTGCGGCTGCACCGGGATGTCGCCGAAGTAGTCCTCGATGAGTCTGCGCGCCGCGGCGGCATCGAGGTCGCCCGCAATCGAGAGCACGGCATTGTTGGGTGCGTAATAGGTGCGGAAAAAAGCGGCGACATCATCGACGGTTGCGGCGTCGAGGTCCTCGAAGGAGCCGATGATGGAGTGGGAATTCTGCCAGTTCCGGAACGCGAGTTCTGGCCAGCGGTCCACGATGGCGGTGGCGTAGGGCTGGTTGTCGAACGAGAGCCGCCGTTCCTGCTTGACGGCTTCTTTCTGATTGGCCAGGTTTTCCGGGGTGATGGCCAGCGCGCGCATGCGGTCCGATTCGAGCCACAGCGCGATGGGGAGCTTGTTGGCCGGGAGCACCTCGAAGTAGTCCGTGTAGTCGGGGTGCGTGGAACCATTCAATGATCCGCCATTGGATTCGACCACGCGGAAGTGCGTACCCTTCGGCGCGTTCTCCGAGCCCTGGAACATCATGTGTTCGAACAGGTGCGCGAATCCGGTGCGGCCACGCTGTTCGACGCGCGCGCCGACATCGTAGATGACGTAAACCGCCACCACCGGGATGGAGTGGTCCGGATTCAGCACAACTCGCAGGCCGTTGGCGAGCGTGAAGCGTTCGATCGGTATATGAAGCATTTGCCAGTAAGTCAAGCCGGAGCCGGGGCGTGATGCGGCTGCCCGCGCCGTTGCTCCTTTCCATTGTTTCGCAATTCGGAGGCGGAGGTCAGCAGGGAAGAAGAGCGAAGGTACTGGAGAATGCACAAACGGATTCGCTCGGGCGCGCTGGCAGCCCTACAGCGGCCGGCGGCGGCCACAAGTGGGGCAGAAACGGTCTTCGGCGTTGAGGCGGGTACCGCAGGCGCACGCGGGGCGCGGGTCGGGCGGCGTGGGAGGCGCGCCGGGGCGCGGATGCGCGGCGCCGCCGGCCACAGACATCAGCACGCGAAACGGGAAAGCGGCGACGGCGGGCGCAACCTGCATTGCGACGCGGGCGACATAGGCGCCGGTCGGCATCTGCCACGACGTGCACTGGGGGTGCGTCAAGCGGCCCATCGGGCCCACGCGAAACCGGCCGCGGGCGCCACACAGGGGGCAGCGCGTTTCGGTGAAATCGCGCAAGCCCTCCGACATCGCCCGCCCCCGCCGGCAGCGGGGCAGCGCGCGCCTGTAGTCCTTCACCATCTGCTCCGGAATGAACTCGGCAGTGCTGCACAGCCGGTACCACGCCTTTTCCGTCTCGTCCACGCCAGTACCCATTTTCAGAAAAACGCCGGTTCAACCGGCCCGCTTCACCTTCTCCATGCGCCGGAGCTGCTGGATGGTGTCCAGCACGCTCCGCCGCTGCCCTTCTACGATAACCCTGACATCGCCCGGCAGGTTCCACGCCAGGGCGTGCTCGTAGTGCCGAACCAGATTGGCCTCGCCGGCCTGGATTTCCGCCAGGAATTCCGCATCGGTCTTGGGCCGTATGCGCGCCTCCACGTCCACCCAGCCGGCGCTGAGCGGCCCGCCGCCGTGCCCGAGCCGGGCGGGTTTGCCGCCGAGGTCCTGAACCACACCGGCGATCTCGCCGGCGAAGTTGCCGCGCTTCGTCGCGAGTGCGTCGAAGGTGCGGCGAATCTCGTCGCCGTGCGCTCCCTTGGCCGCCTTCTGCAATGCTTCGATGCTGTCGTACAACGTGGAGATGAGGTCGTTCAACCGCTTCACCAGCTCTTCATCCATAGCGCCCCCTGCCGAAAGCATACCGCAGGCGTGGAAGTTCAGATAGTGAGCGGGGATATCTCGACACGCGAGCGCATGCCCTCGACCACCACAATCCCACTCTCAGTCACATGGTGGTAGCGGCGGTCGTTCTCGAGGTCGTAGCCGATCAGCGCGTCCTCGGGAACGTGGATGTTCTTGTCGATGATGGCCCTGCGGACCCGGGCGCGGCGGCCGATGTCGCAGCCGTCGAAGATGATCGAATTCTCGACGACGGCGCCCGAGTGAACGCGCACGTTGCGGCCTATAACGCAGTTGCGGACGACGCCGCCGGCCAGGATGGTGCCGCCGGCCACCACCGAATTGATTGCCTGCCCGCGGCGGCCCTCCTCGTCGAACACGAACTTCGCCGGCGCGTCGGGATACCCGGGAGTGATAAGCGGCCATTGCCGGTTGTACAGGTTGAGCGCAGGATCCACCGATCGCACATCCATGTTGGCTTCATAATACGCGTCGATGGTGCCGACATCGCGCCAGTACGCGGGCTTGCCGGCAGGCTCGCCGGGGATGAAGTTGGTTTGGAAGTCGTATGCGTACATGGGGACCCGGCCCACCAGACGCGGCAGGATGTCGCGCCCGAAATCGTGCGAGCTGTTTTCATTGACGGCGTCGCGGTTTAGTTCCTGCAACAGCAGCCGCGTCGAGAAAATATAGTTGCCCATGGACGCATAAACTCGGTCCGGATCGCCGGGAATTGTCGGGGCGTCCGCGCGCTTCTCTGTAAAGCCGAGTATGCGGCCGTCGGGGGCGGACTCGATAACGCCGAACTCTATGGCGTGCTTCTTCTCGACAGGTATTGCGGCGACGGTGACATCGGCGCGCTTCTGCTCATGGAACTCGATCATTTCCCGTATGTTCATGCGGTAAATGTGATCCGCGCCGAACACGGCGACGATGTGCGGATCGGCCTGCTCGATGAGGTTGATGTTCTGGTAAATGGCGTCGGCGGTGCCCTGATACCACGTCTCGCCGGGCGTGCGCATCTGTGCAGGCACGGGGATGATGAACTGGTTCCTGAGCAGGCCGGCAAACTGCCAGCCATCGCGCAGGTGCTGCAACAGCGACTGGCTCTTGAACTGGATCAGAACGTATATCGAGTAAATGCCGGAGTTGATGAGGTTACTTAGGACGAAGTCGCAGATACGATACTTGCCGCCGAACGGAACGGCCGGCTTAGCGCGTTCCTTGGTCAAGGGATACAACCGCGTTCCCTTGCCTCCGGCAAGCACAAATGCGAGTACGCGAAGTTCCATCAGGCCTCTCCCGGGAAAAACGCAACCGCAATCCTCGTACTTATTTTGTCACGAGACACGCCGGACGGATTTGCAGACGCAGCCGCCGCTGATGCCGGCGCGAACGAATGCAGCAACGCCGCTCTACGCCTTACCGGAACCGGCGCCGGGCGGCAGCGGCAGGTCCATAAATGGTTCTACCAGGCGGAGTACGATTTTTCCGCTGCACTACCTTTTTGCGCATTGCAGCCCGGGCGTGCTTGGGAGCGGTACCGGGCCAGCCATGCCTGCATCTCGAAGACGTACAAAACGCAGGATTAAGCGGTGCGGTTCGATGGCGAACGGCGTGCGGCCACCTCTTGGCACGGCGCGTGCAGTATCGCGGGGGGAGGTGAATGTATGGCGGAAGAAGTGACTTTCCGTAATGAAGATGAACGACCGCCTATCAGACCGACATACGTTGAGGAGCCCAGACGCGTATCATGGGGCGCCATCTGGGGTGGCGTCGTGGTAGCGTTCGGCTTCGCGCTGGTTTTCGCTCTGTTCGGCCTGTTTGTCGGTTTCGCGAGCTGGCGCCCGACCACGGGCGGCGGTTCAGTCTGGGGCTTCATCTGGACCATCGTGACCGGTTTCTTTGCGGTGTTCTTTGGCGCGTGGGCAGCCGCTAAGTTGGCCGGCTATACCGACCGGGGCATCTCAATGCTCCATGGGCTCGCGACTTGGGGTCTCTTCCTGGGCTTTCTGGCGCTGTTCATGGGCTCTCTCACGACCGGCATCATCCAGGCTGCTGTTCCAGCCGCAGCGACGATGGCAGCTCCTGCGATAACGCCGGGAGGGGCTGCTGGACCAGCGGCGGGGCAAGTAGCCGCTGGCGCCACGAGTATCGTCCAAAGCATGTGGGCAGTTTGGCTTGCGACCTGGTTATCTGTGATAGCGGGGCTCATCGGAGCCTTCGTTGGCGCACAGGTCGGCCGCCCGAAGCAGCCAGTAGTGCGAGGAGAAGCAGCACCTGAGTGGCGGCGCGCCGCGTAACCCGCCACTCGCAGCACGTCTGCGGTGGCGGGTAACCCGCCACCGCTTTTTCAGCGGCACCGCGGCCAGCGGCGCCACAGCCTGGCTGAGGGGACGCTACTGTCCATAGCCCTGCAATACAAGCGCTTCTTCGAGGCGGAACGTGAGCAGACTTCCGGCGGCAATACTGACCTCGGCGCCCCCCGCCGATGCCGGAGGAACCGATTTCAGCGCCGTGCCGAGCGCTGCTCCGCGCCTTGCGGTGTGGAGTGAGTGGCGTCTGGGTGAGCTGCTCTCATCTGTTCCGGGCGCCTCTGCCGTCCGCACGATGTACCGCTCGCCACCGAAGCTGACCGACCGCAGTTCGAGCGCAAGCCCCTTCCTTTCAGATCCCTTCACGACCGCCAGCGCCGCCCCGGCGCCGCGCGGGATAAGGACTTCGTCCTGATCGTTCTCGACCGGCTCCGATATCTCCGCGAAAAATACCCTTCCCGGCAGCGGTTCGGCGGCCTGGATGCGGTCTTTCAACAGCAGCACAACCGTAGTTCCGGCCGGAACACGATTAGAGTGCGCGGGCTCGATCAGAATCCTGCCGCCCGGCGGTTTCTGAGCGCGGCAGACCACCCCCGCAGCCGCGCCCGCAATTAACGACAGAGTAAGACGCCGTGTCACGCGGCCCTCCTTTATCGGTTTTCGAGAATTGGTGTGCAATCCGCGTTCCGGGCCGGCTAGAAGGCCTGCCCGATGCTGAAATAAAACTTCGTGAGGCTCTCGCCCGGCTTGCGGAACAGCTTAAAAGCGGCGTCGAAGCGCAGCAGAAGGTATGGCGTATTGAGCCGCAGGCCTGCTCCGGCGCCGTACCTGAGACGCAACGGATCGAAAGTGCCGACCGTACTGTAAACATTGCCGGCGTCCAGGAAGACCGCGCCGCCGAGGATGTTGTAGAGCGGGAAACGCAATTCATTGTTGATGATGAACTCGGCGTTGCCGCCAACAGGGTTGCCGGCGGAATCCTTGGGACCCAGAGAGTTCTGGTCGTAGCCGCGCACGCTGGTGGCGCCTCCGGCAAAAAAACGTTCGGTTGCGATGAGCTGCTGTCCCGACAGGCCGCCCGCCAGTCCCAGGCGAACGGCGCCGGCGTAGATCCAGCGGCTGCGCCAGACGGAGGGCGCCAGCGGCAACTCCGTGATGCCGCTGAGCGGCACATACCGCAAATACTGCCCGAAGTATTTGATATACCGCTCCTGAGATCCGGTGTATTTGGATCCATACTCGAGAGAATTGGAGATGAAACCGCCACGGGTCGGGTTCAGAAACGAATTGCGCGTCTCCCGGGTGTATGTAGCCGAGAGCGGAGCAACGCGCTGATTTTCCGGAGGCGCGAGCCCGGGAGCTGGATTGATATAGCGGGCGCTCGCCTGCTCCACGCGATACCCGAACGTGAGGAGGTCATGGCGTGTGAAGGGAGCATCTTCGCTTATCGTGAAGCCGTACCGGTGCGTTATGAAGGGCTCCACGGCCTGGCGCTGGGCGTAAATGGCCGCCGCGGTCTTGAGAAAAAACCCGGACGTGCTCGGTTGTGAGAAATAGACGCGCGCGTCGCGAAGCTCGGAATCGTATTGCAGCCGCAATCCCAGGACGCGGGCCGCGCCGAGCGAGTTGCGATTGGCGAAGTCCACAATCCCGCCGGGGCCGCGTTCGGTGTCGTACAGGCCGCCGTAGCGGAGCGAGAACGGCTCGATCTCCTTAACGTTCACGGCGAGTCGAACGGGGAGTTGTCCGGGCGCGGAAGCGCCCGAACGCGGCGCTGCCGGGGCGACGCCGGATGCCGGCTCACCGTCGGGGGGCTTGGAAGCCGCCGCCGGCTCCGGCGCGGCATCACCGGCACGAGCCTGCTTCGCCGCCGCGGCCTGCTCCAGGGAGGACAGGCCGCCGGCCCGGCCAGCGCCCGCCGGAGATGCCGGCTTGTGCGTTATGTCGACGAGCCAGTACGCGCCGGTGCCGTACAGGTTGGAGCGGGACTCCGCAAGCTTCTCCAAATCGAGCGGCTCACCGGTCTTCAGCTTGACCTCGCCTCTGACCAGCGAAGGGCTGGTTATCTCGGTTCCCGAAACCGTGATGGCCTGCACTATATGCTGTTTGCCTTCGTCGATGCGGAAGACCAGATCGACTATTCCCGCGGCGGGATACTTCGTGAGCGAGCACGTCGCGTCCACGTTTGTATAACCGTGCTTCCAGTAATATTCCTGAACGAGCGCGTAGATTTCCGCACGCAGATCAGGGCGATAGTACTGGCCCAGCACGCCCTTGGGGATCACTTCGTGCAGGTCGCGATCGGGAACGGCGGAGTTCCCCTCGAAGACGAGGCGTGAAAGCCGGTAGTGCGGGCCTGAATCTACCGCTATCGTGACGCGCGCGTACTTGCGCTCCGGGTCGAGCAGGTAGTCCGGCAACGAGACGCGCGCGTCCAGGTACCCGTTGTCGCGGTAGCAGGCACTGAGCGCATCCACCGCCTTGGGAGCGTCGGTGTAGACGTCAGCGAGGAGGTTCTGTCTCTTCAGACGGCCGATCAGTTCGGCGTGGCTGAGCCCCCGCTCTCCGGAGAAGACGATTTCGCGGTTCAGATACCGCGTTTCCGGCTGAATTGCGAAGATGACCCGTTTCACTTTGGGCTCGGGCGTATCGATCTGCGGCTGGACATCGGCGTTCACAAACCCTTCGTTGACAAGCGCCGCCCCGACTTCTTTAGTGGCTTCCTGTACGCGCTGGAGGTCGAAGACTCCTTGCGCCCAGGTTTCGCGGACCTGCTTTAACAGGCGCCCAGGCGCATCCCACCCCTCGAACAGGAACTGGACGACGGGACCGGCATCCACGGTCAGAAGCAGGTCGTAGGTGTCCTTCTTGACTTCCACACGCTGCATGCGAATGCGCGCCTCGAGCAGAGCGTGTTTCGCATAGAACTTGCGCAGCCTGTCGAGCCGGTCGTGAAGCTTGAAATAATCGTATTTGCCGCCGGGCTTCAGCCCGAGCACGCGCCTGAGGCGCTGGCCGGTGAAGTGCAGGTCGCCCCTCAGGCTGATATCGCGAATCTGCATCTTCTTCTGCGGTGCGAACCAGGGCCGGATGGCCTTCACGGGACCGAACTCTATGGTGTTGCGGAACTCCAGGCGGTAGGAGTTGTCCTGCTGCTTGAGCCCGCGCGCGACAAAACGCGGGGCGAGGTCGTACTCGGCAATCCAGATCTGGTCCGCGCTGTTGGTCAGGTCCATCGAGTAGACCAGGTTCAGTTGATGCGTTATCTGCTCGCCAAGGGTGAGGCGTGCCGTCGGATTCGCGTCTGCGACGATCAGATTCGGTTCCACACGCACGCGAGTCAGCCCGAACACCCGCTCGGCCTGCCGGCCAAGAGTGCTCGCGAGCTGGCCGCTGATATACGACAGCGCTTCCTCGCTCGCAATCTGGGTTTCGGTGCCGCGGACGTCCTGGAGGGTGCGGCCGGTCAGCAGCAGCGAGATGATGTCCGGCTCGGGCAGGGGCGGCTGGGAAGTAAACTGCGCCCGGACCTTTCCGATCTCCCCCGTCAGCGCGAGGGTGATCTCGAAGTTCGACGATTCCGTGGTGGCCAGCACGTCGAACGCGGGCCGGATGCGGCGCTCATCCGCGAACTGCACAATGCCGTGCTGGACGACATAGGTGTGCTCGGCGAGGTACAGTTCCCCGCCTTCCTCGATATCGATCCTGCCTGTCAGCCCGGGTGCGGCGAGTGTGTTGGTCACGCGCAGGTTCGCAAGTGCGGATATGCGCGCCAGGTTGTTATCGACGACGATGGGAGCTTCCGTGTCCAGCTCAATGTTGAGGCGAAGCCTTCCGGCGCCGGGACTTTCCCGCTGCGCCTCGCTCGATGCGTCGCGCACGCGCGAGAGTGATAGCAGGCGCTCGAGCGTCAACTGCTCGCGAAATGTGCCGTCGAGAACGGCAATCCTGCCGGTGAGCACGAAGTCCCGCCGCCTCGAACGCAGCCGCAGAGACGCGTTGCTGATCGTCTTGAACCCCTGCGGGTAGCTGAGGTAAACGTCTTTGGCTTCGATTGCGAGGTCGGCGCCGGCGATTGCGCCGCCAGTCCAGAAGAAGGCTCCGCCGGCGGAAGCCGTCCCGCCGTTGACAAGCGCATGGAGCCGCTCCACGGTGACGCGTTCGCCGGCGAAGCGAAACAGCGCGTCAAGGTCGTCAACTTGTATGCCGGGGCTGGGGACGGCCATCTGGACGCCGCTAAGTTGGGCCGTGCCATCGAGCTTGGGCTGGGAGGCCGTGCCCGCGATCGCCAGCTTAAGCTTGATCGGCCCGCGGGCGCGCACGGCTTCAGTCGCGAGCGCCGCGAGCGCGGCGTCCGCCCGGCCGTCCACGCGGATGTCGAGCGGGAACGGCGGCGCAATTCCGGCCGTGCCGCTCACCTCCAGGGTTGTTTCCGGGCCGATGAGCGCCAATTGCATGAAGCGCGCCGTTCCGTTCGCGATTTTTACCGCAGAGGGCTTCGCCTGCCGGAAAGGCGCTCCCGAGATCTCCAATTGCAGCTTGGAAAAAGTCGCCTCCGCCTCTATCGCGTTGATGCCCGGGTGCGGCGCGCGAGCATCGACGTGGACCGAGACCACTCCGGCAATCTCCGGCGGCACGCCGGGCAGGTCCTTCAAGTTGAGGCCGGTGACATCGAGCGCGAGTTCGGCTGCGCCCTGTTGCATGGGAATTCGCACCGGCAGGCTGAGCGGGATCATCCCCATCGGGACTGTGCCGCGCGCCTGTACATGGCCCCCGGCCCAATCCGCTGCGAGCGAATCAATCGTGATCGCGCCGTTCTCAAGACTCGCGTCGAGAGCTGCATTAGTGATCTCTGGCGCCTTATCCGGCAGTCGCAAGCAGCCGTTCGCGAGGCGGATGTTTCCTTCCGGCATGGGCGCGAGCACGCTCCCGCTCACGGCAGCGTTCACGGTGAGGGTTCCGCAGGCCGCAGCTCCGGGTGCGAGCGGCAGCATCGCCGAAAGGGCGCGCAGATCCGCGCGGATCCCGACCTGTAACCGGCCCTGCGCGGCGGGGCGCTCGACCGGCAGCCAGCCTGCCAGGTAGACCTGAGCCGGGCCGGCCAGGAACGTGGATGGCTCGAACGTCAGGACGCCGTTGTCGTAGGCGACGACCGCGGGCGGCTGTGCAATCCGAACCGGAACGCCGCGGTAAACGGCCTCCATGTTCTCGATGCGCATCGTCGCCCGGCCCTGCTTCCACTGCGCAACAGGGATGGCGCCTTGCAGCGTGGCGGTTACGGTTCCCGTGAGTCCGCCCGGCAATGCCAGCGGAAAGGCCGCAAGCGGCGTGTTCTGGAGCGCCACGTTGAAAGCGACCGGGTAGGGCGGCCGGATGGCTGCGTGCGCGCCGGCGACAAGGTTCAGCGCGGAGGATTGCAGTTTCACCGTAGCCGCATGATTGGCAGCGTCGATACTCGCGGTCAGCGGGCCTATTTCGCGTCCATCCACCGAGAGATTCGCGATCTGAATGCCCGCAGTGAAGCTCGGGTTCTCAGGCGTCCCCGAGCCCTTTACCCTGGCGTTAACGAAGCCGCTTATTTGCACAGCTCCGGGAATCTTGAAGCGTTCGATGGAGTACCGGCTGGCCGCGGCCTCAAATGTGAATCTCCTGGTTGCGCGGTTATAGACAGCGTTGCCCTCGATATATCCGGGCGCGCGCTCCAGGCGGAACTCAAGCACGCGGATCTCGTTTCCGGCCAGCTCGATTTGCGCGGTGAGCGTTCCGAGCAACTCGCCTTGATACTGGAAGCCGGAAACCGTGAGCTTGATGTTTCCTCGCATCTGCCTGCCGGACCCGCGAATGGCGCCGCTTGCGCTCACCTGCCCTCCCACCGGCGCATCCGGCAGACCGGCCAGGCCCAGCAGCGCCTGAAGCGGCTGATTTCGGACCTCGGTTTGCGCCCGCACTTCCGGAACGCCTTTTCCAAGCTGGATATTGCCGCGGATGACAATCTCGCTCCGCGGCTGGTGCTGTGGGGCTGCGTCCTGCTGGGGCTGCCGCTGCCGGGATTGCGAACCGGGATCCGGACGCAGCGCGGCGGCCACGGCGCGGGCGAACGCCGCATCGCCCGTTTCGAGCCGCTTCGCTTTGAAGCGAGCGGCCATCGCGCCGGCGATTGCGGTGTCAACAAGTTCGAGAAAAGCCGGCGGCAGCCGCGCCGCGAGGGGCACGGAGCGCACGGGATGCCGCGGCACGCCAGCGCGCGGCGGATGGAGCGCCGGCGAAGGGGCGCCCTGCCCGCCGGCGGCCGGGGCTGTTGCGCCGGGCGCCGCAACTTCGAAATTTACCGAAGGCTGGCCGATGGTGCCGGCGAGTTCAAGCGTCAGGCGCGCCGGACCCGATATGCCTTTGATGTTCACCGGACGCCCGAGCAGTCTCTCCAGGTCTGCCAGTGTTGCTCCGATGTCGGAGGATCGCGCGTGAACGGAGCCCCCGAGCCGCTTCAGGTTCGAGACGGTGATACGTGCGGAACCTTTGGCCGCGAGCGCCTGAAACGATTTGACATCCAGCAGGAGGTCGCCGCTATGCAGGGTCATAGTTAGGTCCGCATTTACAGGCAGCACTTTCGCGCGCGGCGCGAGGCTCATGGCTCTCAGATTCAGGCGGGCCGTGACGCTCGCGGCGCGGTAGTGCAAGGCCGGCCAGGTTGCGTGGACAGTTCCGCTGGCGAAGCTGGCCAGGGTACAGCCCGCGTTCGCCAGGCCGCTTATGGCGCGTACATCCACATGTTCCAGACGCGCATCAGCCGTGCTCCGGCCGGCTCCAGGCGAAAGCGCAACGGCCGCATCGCCGGCGGCGGATCCGGAAAGCATCTTCAGCAGGAATGATGGGATGCTCACGCGCTTGCCTTGGGCATCGTAGACGGCGCGCCCGGTGAGCCGGATGTCCTTCACGTTCTCTACCTGCAAGTTGTCGGCTTCGATGCCGGCCGATATGTCGGGGTTCGAGAGCGTTCCGACGGCCTTGCCCCGCACATGCACATCGCCTTCGACAGCAGCCGCATCTACCAACCGTTCGAGGAGCTTGCCGGGCGCAAGCGTAGCCGTGAATGTGATGTCCAGCGGGTGCGGTTCCGAAAGCCCGATGGCGCCCTCCGCCAGCAGGCCGAAGCCGGGAGCGTACACGCCGAACCGGTCGATGTTGACGGAGTTCGTGTCCACCACCGCCTTCAGTTTCACGTCCTGCACGGGCATGGCGCCGGATGCTGTTCTCAGCGTTCCCGGACGCTTCTCGTCGAACGTGAGGACCAGCTTGCCGCCGGACTCCGGCGCGATGCCGGCGCTCCACTCCGGCAGAGTGACTGAGAGGTTCGCCCTCTGATTCTCGTAGAGAAGCGAACCGCCGGAAGCCGTGAGTTCCTCGAGCTTCGCATTGGCGGTAACGTCGCCGACCGGGATTATGTTGTTGCCGAACGGCGTGACGACCACGTGAAAGGCGGGATGGACGAGCACGGCGCTGGTGATGATGTACCGCCCGCGCAGAAGCGCCGGCAAATCCAGGATCAGACGGACCTCCGGAACGCGCACCATGGCGGGCAGGTTGGGGGCATCAGGCGATTGTGCTACCACGTCTTCGAGCACGACGCTGAGGTGCGCCGCCGTGTATCCGAGTCTGGCGTTTTCAAAAGTGACACCGCGCCGGCCGAGTGTCCGGCGGAGTTCCGCCGCGATGTACTTCCGCGCCGGCCCGATATTCGAAAAAATCCCGGCCGCGATGATCGCGCCCGCGAGAACAACGGCAAGGCCAGTCAGGATGATCTTGGCTCGACGGCTCACACGGCAATCCCCAGCCCGATGCGGGACGCGGCGCCCCGAGAAAGCGCGTTCACGACGTCCCGCCGCCCCTTGATCTGAGAGTAGCATCCGTGCGGAAGACCGGCCGCGGGAACGGCATGTTTCAGATTCCGGTTGCATCCGGCACGTCCGGGTATACAACAGTTGTGGACCGGAGCCGGACCGCGGAATTCATCTGCGCGGCTCATAAGAGCATTTAGAAACGGGGAGGGGATAATGCGAACGCTGTTGAGGATGCGTGTGGGCAGGATGGGACTGTTTTCAATCGGGCTTGTGGCGGCCGGCGTGATCGCCGGGTCGGCCGTCACGGCCATTACGGGCGCTTCGGTGTTTCACGCGCTGCCGAAAGCGGCGGCTCCGGTTGTGCACGCGCAGGGCCCGCAGAACCTGCCGGTATCGTTCAAGAACGGATTCGTATCGTCCGTCGACAGAGCGGCGCCCGCGGTGGTGAACGTATTCTCCGAGCGCGTGATCCGTGTGACGCAACGCCTGCATCCCGCGCTGCCGCCGTTCTTCCGGCAGTTCTTTGGCGATGGCGCGGGCTTCTACGGCCAGCCCGTTCCCCGCAACCGCATCGAGCAGAGCCTGGGGTCCGGAGTCGTTGTAAGTTCGGACGGCTATATTCTGACGAACGCACACGTCGTCGAGGGAGCGAGGCAGGTGCGTGTGGCTATGGCCGACGGGCGCGAGTTCAACGTGAAGATCGTCGGCGTGGATACTCTGACCGATGTGGCTGTCCTCAAGGGCGCCGTTACAGGACTGCCGGTGATCCCGATAGGCGACTCGAGCAAAGTCCAGGTGGGCGATTTCGCGCTCGCCATCGGCAACCCATACGGCGTTGGCCAGACGGTCACGCAGGGCATTATCAGCGCAACAGGCCGGCACCCCGGTATCGCCGCCCTGGAGAACTTCCTCCAGACCGATGCCGCCATTAATAAAGGCAACTCCGGGGGGGCGCTTACGAACTACGCGGGCGAGCTGATAGGCCTGAACACTGCGATCGTGTCCCCGAGCGGCGGGTTCGAAGGCATCGGATTCGCGCTGCCGATCAATATGGCCCGGTCCGTGATGAAGGAACTCATACAGCACGGGTACGTGATTCGCGGCTATCTGGGGGTGACCATACAGGAGGTGACGCCGGAGCTGGCAAGAATGTTTGGGCTGCCCCACGCTGCCGGAGCGCTCGTAGCAGGCGTGTCGGCCGGCAGCCCCGCCGCCCGCGCGGGTTTGCAGCGCGGCGATATCATCACGGCCGTGAACGGTAAGCATGTTGAGGATCCCGATCAACTTCAGCGCATGATCGCCGAAATGCGCCCGGGCGCCTCCGCCACTTTGAGCGTCTTTCGCAGCGGGCGGGAGGAGAACATCCCTGTGACTATCGCGCAGATGCCCAGAAGCGCCGAGCAGCCGGCCCCCTTGCTTGCGCCGCCGTCCGGCACCGCACTCGAGGGCGTCACGGTTGAGGAACTGACGCCGGAGATCCTTGCCGGGCTCAAAGTTCCGCCAGGCACGCGCGGTGTGGTTGTAACGCACGTAGCTGAGGGGACACCTGCGGCATTCGCCGGTTTGGATCGCGGGACTGTGATCCAGGAGGTGAATCACCGCAAGGTGGCGTCGGTAGGCGAATACACGTCGCTCGTCCGGCAGGCCGCCGGCAAACCGGTGCTGCTGCTGGTGCTTAAGGACGGCGTCAACCGCTACGTTGTGGTTCCGCCGCCGGGCCAGGAGTCTCTGCCGTAGGGACCCTGCCGGCGCTGCCTGGCAGCCCTCGCCGGGGGCGGAGTGGAAGCCCGCCCATCCGCCCCGGCGGATGCTTTTGGCTTTACCCTGTGTAGGTGCGCTTCTTTTTTCGCAGGCGAATTCCGGAAATGCGCCGCGTTCTCGTCATCGAGAGCGGTAATCGCGGAATCACCGAGCGTCTGCTGCCGCTCATGCGGCGCAACCACGGGCAGGCGGTTGCATTCGATCTGCTCACTTGCTTCCCGGGGTTGCCGGCCGGGCTGCCGGATTCCGCCGCGGTCTTCCGCGTTCCGGAGCGCCCCGATCGCCGCGGGCTCCTGCGCGATCTGCGCGCGCGCCGGCCCGATGTTGTTGCCGTCATCTGCTCTGGCGAGCCCTTCCTGTTCAAGTCGAAGGTTGCAGTGGCCTCCCTGGTTGCGGCCAAGGTTTTCATAGTAAACGAGAACGCCGACTATTTTCCTCTGGATTACGCGCACGCTGGCCTGTTCTTCCGGATGGCGCTCGACCGTGCCGGGCTCTCCGGCCACTCCGCGGCCCGCAATATCGGCGGCGTCATCTGTTTCCCGTTCGCGCTTGGGTGGCTGGTGCTGTACGCGCTGTGGGCGCACACGCGGCGCGCGCTGAACCTGGCATTCAGGCAGTAGCGCTCGCGCCCGCATCCGGCGCCCTCCGCGGAGCTACACTGGCTTCCATGCGCAAGTTGGGTATTCTGCTGCTACTTGCCGGCGTTCCGGCGGCGTTCGGACAGCTCGGCATGTTCTCTAAAGAACAGCGTGTGGATTTCACACGTGCGTGGAAAGGCGAGCGCTTCGAGGACGGGCGTCCTAAAGTGCCGGATGCCGTCCTGGAGCGCCTCGGCACGGTGTCTGCGGAGGAAGCGTGGGGGGTTCTTCGCGGCGCTGGTTTCCGCAATCAATTCGAGGGCGGCTGGATCCAGTTCAACCGCACACCGAAGCGCATGGTCGGCCGGGTGGTGACGGCCGTGTTCATGCCGGCCCGGCCGGATGTGAACGAGGTCATCAACGAGAACGCGAAAAAAGAGAACCGCGTCGGCCGCGGGCAGAACTCGTGGGTTATAGATACCTTACAGCCCGGCGACGTGCTGGTCGTCGACCTGTTCGGAAAGATTGTTGACGGCACCTTCATGGGCGACAACCTCGCCACGTCCATATACGCCAAGACTCATAACGGCGTGGTTATACACGGCGGCGCTCGCGACCTCTCCGGTATCTCCCAGATCGAGGGCTTCACCGGATTCGTGCGCGGCTTCGATCCGTCCGCCATCGGAGATGTCATGCTGATGGGCATCAACGTTCCGATCCGCATCAACAACACCACCATCATGCCCGGCGACGTCGCCGTGAGCGACGCCGAGGGCATCACGTTCATTCCGCCGCAACTGGCCGAGAAAGTGGCCGATGCGGCGGAGCTAACTCACGCCCGCGACGAGTGGGGACACATGATGCTGCGCCAGGGCAAGTACACGCCGGGCCAGATCGATACGCGCTGGACCCCCGAAATGCAAAAGGAGTTCGACGCCTGGTTTAAGGAACACAAGAATAACAGGTAGCACTGTGCCTGCCGGGAGCGTTCGTGTTCACTCGGCGACCGCTCTCGGCCTCTGGCGGTCCCTCCACCTCAGCAGCGTATAGAGGATGACGAACAGAATCGCGGCGCCGATTGCGAACTCCCACACGTGCGCGCCGATCCATGCCATTGAGTTCTTGCCGATAATCACTCCCAGGTAAGCCAGCCCGAAATATCGTATGAGGCGGGCGGCAAGGATTACCATCAGGAACGCCCTCCGGGTGACGCCGAGCGCGCCCGCCGATATTACGAAGATCTTGAGCGGCAGCGGCAGGGGCAGCATGGCCGGGATAAAAACGGTCAGCAGGCCGTATCTGAGGAACCAGCGATGGAAGCGCTCAGGCCACCCCGTAAGCGTGTGCCGCCGCAGATACTCTATGCCCCCTTTACGGGCGATCGAGAACAGAATGACGTTTCCGACTATCGAGCCGGCGACGGCTAAGGCGGCGCCGGTCATCGCTGTGTTGAATCCCGCCGTGCCCAGTGTCACTACAAGCACGTCGACACCCATCGGAATGGGAATGCCGGCCGAATCGAGAATCGCAAGAAGGAAGACCCCGGTCGGCCCCCACCTGATCAGCGTGGCGAAGATTCCGCTCACTTTATTACTGTGTTCTCCAGCTCGCCCACGCCTTCGATAACAACGCGAACCACCGAACCGGGCTGAAGCGGTCCCACTCCGGCAGGCGTGCCGGTCGCGATCAAGTCGCCCGGCAGCAGCGTCATAAACTCGGTAATAAACTCGATGATGCGCGGCACGTCAAAGATCATTTGGCGGACCGCGGCGTCCTGTTTCTTTTCATCGCCGACGAATGTGCGGACGCGAAGGTCGGCAATACTGACCTCGCTCAACGGAACGATCCACGGGCCAACGGCGCAGAAAGTATCGAAGCCTTTGCCGCGTGTCCACTGGCCGTCTTTTTTCTGAAGGTCGCGCGCGGTGACGTCGTTCACGCACGTCAGGCCGAGCACGTAATCCAGCGCCTCCTCGCGGTTCACGTTGCGTGCGCGGCGGCCGATGACGACGCCCAGTTCGCCTTCATAATCGACCCGTTTCGAGATGGGGGGATAGACGATGCAGTCGCGGTGCGCGATGAGTCCCGACGGCGGCTTCAGGAAGATGATCGGCTCTTCGGGAGGCGCGCTGTCAAACTCGGCCGCATGGTCGGCGTAGTTCTTCCCCACGCAAACGATCTTCGACGGCGAGCACGGCGGCAGCAGCCGCACCTGATCGAGTGGATACAGCGTCCCCTCCGGTCCGCGGACGGTGTTTCCGTCGAGCGTTCCGTACAGCACGCCGGCGGAGCCGTCCGGCGCGGTCGGTTCGATGCTTCGGTCAAGGCTGAATCGGATGTGCTTTGTCATTGTGCTGTTGCCTCGGCGGGATCCGTTCGAGCGCTCTCGTTCCCGCCCTGGTCGAAGGCGCTCACTTCGTACTGGTAGGAAACGCCGGCCTTGACGTCGTGGTCGGCATAGAAAGGAGTTGCGACGGCGCCGGCTACGCGCTCGAACGCGCCGCCGGCGGCGGAACGATACACGCGGTATCCAGCCAGGTCCCGCTCGCCGTTTGGATTCCACGTGACCTGGATCACGCCCGCGCCGGCGGTAGCCGCAAGACCTTCGGGCACGGCGGGGGCGAAATGATCCTCGGGCGTGATATCGACCGTCTCGGACGGCTTGCTGAACGCTTCCGCATCACCCGCCTTCGTGAACGCCTCGACGAAGTACTCGTATTGGGTGCCGAACGCGGCAGTAGTATCGGTAAACTGGTCCTTCTCGGAAGTGCCGATAAGTACCGGCTCGCCCTGTTTCGCAGTACGGCGGTACACGCGATATATGGCGCCGCCGGGCGCCTTCCAGTCCAGCCTGACGCCGTCCGCCACGGCTTCCACGCGCACACCGGCGGGGGGCTCGAGGGGCGGCACCGCTTTCAGCCTGATCGCATTGGACCATTCTCCGAACCGGCCCTTGCGGCCCGCAAGCCGTACGCGGAGGATCACGTCGCGTCCGGCCCACTGCTGCGCAGCCAGCTCGACGCGCACCGGCCCGGGCCTGGCGGCGGTTGCATCCAGGCGCGAAGCGCCCGATTCCCAATCAGCGGCGCCGGCCGGCCCGGCGCGCAAATCCACCTCTTCGAACCTCCGCAGCGGGGCGCCATCGGTAGCCAGTGACGGTGCGGTGAATGTGATGACGATCGTTCCGCCCTGCTGGACGGCGGATAGGTCGTTGACCTTTTCCGGTATCTGCAATGAAGGCGGTCTGGGATCGCCGACCGCGCCGCAACCGGCCAGCGCCGCCGCAAAGACCACAGGCGCGGCGAGCGCCGTATTGAGTGCTCGGAAGTTCATGCGATCTCTTGAGGATAGTTCAGGGCGCGGCGCTCACGCACGCGAGCGCCGCTGCGCGGAAGCCCGGGCCCTCACAGGATGTACTTCGTGAGGTCCTGGTCCTTAATGATGTCGGCCAGCGCCTTGCGCACGTACTCGGCGTCTATGCGGACTGTCTTCTTCTTGAGATCCGGCCCCTCGAAGGAGACCTCCTCCAGCAGCTTCTCCATAATGGTGTGCAGCCGCCGTGCGCCGATGTTCTCCGTAGTCGAGTTGACATGTGCGGCCAGACGCGCGATTTCCTGTACGGATTCATCCGTGAAAATCAGCTTGATGCCCTCGGTCTCCAGCAATGCCGTGTACTGTTTGATAAGCGCGTTCTTCGGCTCGCGCAGGATGCGGATAAAGTCGTCCTCTGTTAGCGACTTCAGCTCTACCCGGATTGGAAAACGTCCCTGCAACTCGGGGATCAGGTCCGACGGTTTCGAGACGTGAAACGCCCCCGCGGCGATGAACAGGATGTAGTCCGTCCGGACGAAGCCGTAGCGCGTGTTGACCGTGGTGCCCTCGACGATGGGCAGTATGTCGCGCTGCACACCCTCGCGGCTCACGTCCGGACCGTGCCCGGATTCCCGCCCCGCGATCTTGTCCATTTCGTCCAGGAAAATAATGCCGCTGCGCTCCACCCGCTCAAGCGCGACACGTGTCACCTGGTCCATGTCGATAAGCTTCTGCTCCTCTTCCTGCACCAGGTACTCCATCGCCTCCGCAACGGGCAGCTTGCGCTTGCGCGTGCGGTTCCCGAAGATTCCCGGAAGGACATCCTTCAGGTTGATATCCATCTCCTCGATACCCGCCGGCGTGCTGATCTCGAACGTCGGCCCGCGCTCGCGCATGTCCAGTTCCACTGTGCGGTCGTCGAGCTTGCCCGCGCGCAGGCGCTCGCGCAGTTTTTCCCGCGTCCGCTCGGCGGACTCGGTCGGTTCCGGCTGCGGAGGCATCAGAAGAGCCAGCAGGCGCTCCTCGGCGTTGCGCTCGGCACGGTCGCCCACCTCTTCCAGGCGCTCCTCGCGGACCATCTCGATGGCGATTTCGACGAGGTCGCGGATCATCGCCTCGACATCCCGCCCGACATAGCCCACCTCCGTGAACTTGCTCGCTTCGACTTTCAAAAAAGGCGAGTTGGCGAGCTTAGCCAGCCGCCGCGCCAGCTCCGTCTTGCCCACGCCCGTCGGACCGATCATGAGGATGTTCTTCGGCATCACCTCTTCGGCCATATCGGGATCGAGCTTCTGGCGGCGAATGCGGTTTCGAAGCGCGATAGCCACGGCTCGTTTGGCTTCCTGCTGCCCTATGACGTACTTGTCGAGTTCCCGGACGATTTCTTTCGGCGTCAGTTCATCCAGGGCCGGCGTTTCGTCCACTGATTGAGCGGGCAAGTAGATAACCATTTATTCGAGCTCCTCGATGGACACGTTGTCGTTAGTGTAGATGCAGATTTCGCCGGCAATCTGCATGGCGTGCTCGATGACTTTTCGCGCGTCCATGCGCGTGTGCCGCGTCAGGGCGCGGGCGGCGGCCAGCGCGAACGGCCCGCCGGAGCCGATGGCGGCGATGTCCTCTTCGGGCTCGATGACGTCGCCGTTGCCGCTGACGATATAGGTGTTCTGGTTGTCGGCCACTACCAGCAGCGCTTCCAGGTGCCGGAGGACCTTATCCGTGCGCCAGTCCTTGGCCAGCTCGACGACGGCGCGCGAGAGGTTGCCGTTGTGCTGCTCCAGTTTGGATTCGAAACGCGAAAACAAAGCAAAAGCGTCAGCCGTCGAACCGGCGAACCCTGCCAGAATCTTTTCGTTGTATAAGCGGCGGATCTTGCGGGCGTTGGCCTTTAACACTTCCTGGCCGAAGGTGACCTGCCCGTCTGCGGCCATCACAGTCTTGCCGTTCCGCCGCACACAAAGGACGGTCGTAGACCGTATGCGGTTTTTCATTGCGGTGTGATTCAATTCCATTTTACCGTATGCCATTGCTCCGCAAGCGTTTTCAGCCCCGAACCGCCGCTATTCAAGCGCTTTCGTGAGCATTCCAGCCGCGCGCAGAACCGCCATCCGGGCCTTCTCGAGCTCCGTGTTCGCGTCAAGGTACGCGATCCATTTCTCGGTTTCGGCGGCGCGCGCCTGTTCAAGCTCGCGGAGAGGAGCCCTGCCCTCCTCCGACTGCGCCAGCAGCACGGAAACCTGCTCGCGCGCGACATCCAGGTCCATGCGGGCCAGCCGCTGTGCCGCCTCCGCCTGTTTCAGAGCGGAGTACGAATTGCGGACGTTCTCTTCCACCGTGCGCCGGGCATTGCGGAGCTGAACTCTGAGCTGCGCCGCTTCGGCCTCGGCGTGGTCCCGCTCCGCGCTGGGGCCCGGCCCCGGCCAGACGGGCACCTGAAAAGCGACGCCGAGTTGGACGTTGTTGCGCTCGAATTTCTTGTAAAAGTCTTCGTAGTTGTTGATCTTGCTGACGAGCGCGTACTCGGCGACCAGATCTGCGCGCGGCAGCCACGCCGCCTTCGCGGCCCGCACATCCAGCCCCTTCGCTATCAGGCGCGATTCCAGCGCCTTAATCTCGGGGCTCGTGCTGTACCCCGATACGATGGCTTCCTGCTCCGATTCCGGTACAACCATCGCCGGCATCTCGCCCGGAACCACACGCACCGCATCGAGCCCTACCAGGCCGGCCAGCGTGGTCTGCGCCTGCTCGAGCTGCGTTTCGAGCGTCTGGATGCGGAACCGGGCCCGCTCGAGCGCCAGTTCCGCTTCTCGAGCCGCAAGCGGCAGCTCCCTTCCCTCTTCGACGCGCGCGCGCACCGTGCCGAGAACGCTCTGGAGCGCATCCGCCTCTCGTTTGGCAACCTCAAGCGCGCGCGCGGCCGTCTCGGCGTCGAGATAGACCCCGGCCGTGCGGTATGCAACTTCTTCCCGCCGCGCGGCGGTGTCGAGCGCTGCGGCCCGGCGGTTCTCGCGCGCGGCAGCCACACGGTAGCTAAGCGGGCGATCGAACAGCGTACTCACGGCCTGAGCCTGGAAAAGCGCGGGCGCCGACTCGCCGATGCTCAGCGGCATTCCCCGTGTGTAGGCGATTCCGGCGCCCACCACCGCGCGCGGGGCGAACGGAGCGTGCGCGAGCCTGGCCGCCGCCTCGGCCTTGCGCTCCTCGAGCCGGGCGAGCACGACATCGGGGTTCTGCTTGAGCGCGAGGCCGACCGCCTCGCGCAGAGTGAGCGTGCGCACCTGCGCGGCCGCGCATAGCAGCGATGAGAGTAGGAGCAGTGCAACTTTCCGCATACCCTCGATCAGAACACAGCTGTAAACTGCGTGTGGGCCGGGATGCGGGCGCGGCGGGTTTGAACCACCCGCCTCGCAGGCGTTTAGCCGTTTGTTTCAGGCCCCCATTGCCGCACCAGGGGAAGCGCGGGGTTCCTGGAAGCTGGGCTTGTGCAACCGGCGTGGCTCTGCCGCTTACCGCTGAATCCTTCTCGCCGCGACGACCAGAAATGGCAGTGAGGCGGCCTGCGCGGCCATCGAGAAGATAATCAATCCCTCGACGGATACCCCGTACAGGTAACCGAGAACCGCGCTGCCGGCGAACCACGCTCCTCCGTATGCGGCATTGAACACGCCGTAGGCGCGCCCCCTGTTCCGGAATGGGATTATCCTGGCGACAATCGCGCTCATCACCGATTCGTGCGCGCCCATTCCGATGCCCCAGAGCGCCATTCCCACAAATGCAGCGACGAAGGCAGCCTCGCCGGGGGCGAAGCCGAACACGAGCGGAGCGAAAAACAGCGACAGCGCAACGCCTATCACCATCACCTTGGATCCGATTCTGTCGAACAGCGCGCCGAATGCCAGGGCCGCGGCGGCGTCGGTCGCCATGGCAACCGCATAGAGCACGGGCACCAGATCCGGTGAGACGACCTTGGCCTGATGGAAGTGGTACGCGATAAGAGGGTAATCGGCGAAGCCGGCCGCGACGAACATCACGCCTGTCACGTAGATCCAGTACAGGCTCGGGAAACGGCGCCCGGAGGCGTTCGTTTCGGTCTGCAAAGACCGGTCCGCTTCGCCCGCGGCCTGAGTGACTTCGAAGCGTTCGGGGTGCGGATACACGAATCTCGCGGCAATGACGACGCCGATTGCGATAGCCGCCGGGAGCAGGAGGAGTGCGTAGGCCTGATGATAAGTGCCGCGCAAAAACAGAATCAGCGCCACGATGAGCGGGCCGAGCGTGGCCCCGATCTGGTCCATCGCCTCGTGAAAGCCGAACACCCATCCCTGGCCTGCAACGCTTCCCGCCGCCGAGAGGATGACATCACGGGGCGGATTGCGGATGCCTTTGCCCAGGCGCTCGGCGATCATGAGCGCGGCGGCGGCCGGCCAGTTGCCCGCGAGCGCGAGCGCCGGCACGGCAAGCAGGTTTATCGAGTAGCCGGCGAGGATAATTGTCCAGTACCTGCCCGTGCGGTCGGCGCCAGCTCCTGAAACTGGCCGGGTCAAATACCCGAGGAGTTCTCCCGCCCCGGCTATGAAGCCCACTGCGAGGCTGCTCGCGCCCAGCACGGCCAGAAAGGGGCCGTTGATGCTTCTCGCGCCTTCGTAGGTCATGTCGGCGAACAGACTTACGACGCCGATCAGCGCGACAAAAGTCATCGCACGGCGTCTGCGCGGATCAGTCATGGGATGAGCTTTTTCGCAGCGTCATCGGGATCGGCAGAAGACCGCCCCTCGTTGACAACGACAGCGTAGCACAGCCCGCGCGTGGCCAGAGCGAGATAGAATGGCACGTGGGTGTTGGGGTTCACCGTTAACCGCCCGCTAACGGGCAGATGACTCCTGTTTAGCGCGAAAGCAGGTCATCACGCTCGGGAGCGGGTCCTGCCGCGTGGGCTGATTACCATGAACAGTGGTGGTGAGGTGGACTCACGGCAGTACCGATTCGGATTCGTCGCGAACTCGATTGCGGAACTGCCCGCCGATTTCGGCGTGCGCAACACCTGCCGCAGCCTGGTTTCGGCGCTGTTCCTCCCGGGAGACGATGTCCGCCGGTTCGTGCGCCCGCTTTTTCCGCCGAGGCTGGTATTGCTCTGCGCCGATGCGCTCGAAATCCTGTCGCATCCGGCATCGGACGAACCGCCGATGCGAATCGCGCTCCGCGAACTGCAAGTGGTCGAACTCGGCCACATTCTGCTCAAAGGATGGCTGCGCTTGGCCGGCGAGGGCTTTGATCGCACTCTGCCCTACAACACCCGCAGCAGCGCCTCGCTTCGCCATTTCCTCACGCGGTTTCGCGCCGCATTTCTTACCACGCATTGCGCGCGCGGGACACAACCCGCGAGTTTCGGCGAAGAACTGGACCTGAAGTTCACCAATGCGCTCCGCGGCGAGCTGATGCCGGGCGAGCAGATCGCCGTTCGTTTGTTCCAGCCCCCACGCCGGGAACTGCGCGGACCCGGCCCGTTCAGGCGGGAACGATGGTCGCCGGGGGATCTGCTCGCGGTCACGGACCGCCGCGTGCTGTGGATTACGGACCGGCACGATGGGCGCCGGGAGCCTTACGGAACCGTCACCTCGTTCGCCCGCCTTGAGGCGGTGGCGGGATATGGCTGCACACCTGCGGAGGGCCGTGTGGACCTTACCGTGGCTTTCAAATGCGGGCTTGTATGGAGAATGCCGGCGCTGCCGGCGCTTGCAGGCGATGCGCAGGCTTTCGCCGGGCTCGCCGGCACGCCGTGACCGCACGGAGCCTGAGCGCCGGGCGCGCACTCCAGCAGCCACCGCCGGCACAACCCTGCGGGATAAGCGGGATAATAAGAGACGGGTGTTGGAGTTCACCCTTAACCGCCTCACCGGGCAGATGACTCCTACAAGGGATTGCCTTGCCAGGAGTTGTTTTCCTTCCGCGCTCGGGAATCCCGGATGTGATTGGTTCGGGGCTGCCATATGGCACTTAACGGCATCAGTGAAAATGCGCCCGGAGCATTGAACGAATCTCACCGGCGGCACATACTCACGAACATCCAGTACGCCGACAAGCTGCTCTCGGAAATCGAGCAGATCCTCGTGTCCGCGTCGTCGAAATCGCCCTTCCCGCGATATCGCGTCGATGTGACACCGGCACAGAGTAAGGTCGTGCGGGATTACATAGCGCGCATTAGGGCACAGATGCTGCGCGCGCTCGAGGCGCAGCACATCACCGTCCCCGGACCTCAATTCGGCGCCATCCACGCGATCAGAAACAACCTGTCTTTTGCGCAAATCGCCATTACGGAGATCGGAGCCAGGTACATGGCCGGCTACGGCGAGGTGCCGGAATCGGCGGTCGCCGGGTTGGACGGCCTCGTCACGGAGTTGAATGCGCTCATCGAGAAGCTCAACGCCTACCTCGCGCAGGGCCTCGGCCGGGACCTCGCCACCCGCCTCGAGAAACTCGAATGGGCCGGCGACGAAGCCGGCCTGCTCCGCAGGCTGGAGCGGGTTATTTCGGCGCACGGGCTGGTCGAGTTCCGGCCGAAGCTGGGCATGATACTGGAACGGCTCGAGACGCGGACATTCGAAATTGCCGTCTTCGGGCGCGTCAGCTCGGGCAAGTCGTCTCTGCTGAACCACATCCTCGAAGAGAACGTGCTGCCTGTCGGAGTGAACCCGATCACGGCCGTTCCAACCAGACTGGTTGCGGCTCCGGAACCGCACCTGACGGTAACATTCGCGCATCGGCGCGCGGAGCGCATGGATATAAGCGCGCTCGCCGATTTTGTCACGGAGCAGCGCAATCCGTCCAACTCGAAGGGCGTTACCCGAATCATCGTGGGGCTTCCGTCAAGGCGGCTCAAAGAAGGGATTACGTTCGTGGACACGCCGGGGCTCGGCTCGCTGGCGACATCGGGAGCGATGGAGACGCAAGCGTATCTCCCGCACTGCGATCTCGGAGTGGTGCTGATCAACGCCGGCTCCACCCTCGCCGAGGAGGATCTGGCTACGATTCGCGCTCTGTACGAAGCCGGGGTGCCCGCCTCCGTGCTGCTCAGCAAGGCCGACCTCCTGAACGCGCAGGATCGCGAATCGGCCGTGGCCTATATCGCGGAGCAGATCCGCATCCATCTCGGACTCGCGCTGAGAGTGTTCCCGGTCAGCACCGTCGGCGATTGCAGCGCGTTGCTCGACACCTGGTTTACGGAAGAAATCGAGCCGCTGTACCAGCGCTATCGGGAACTGGCGGATGAGTCGGTGCGGCGGAAGCTCGCGGCGCTGCGCGAATCGGTTCAGGCTGCCTTGGCCTCGAAACTGGCCGGCGCCGATGGGGTCCGTCCCGCGGATCAAGAGGCCCTGCGGCAGATCGAAGCCGAACTGAGAAAGGCGGCAGCCCGAATCCCCGAAGAGACCTCAGCCTGCCTTCGCGCGACCGATACGGTGGAAGATCTCGCTCCGGCGGCGCTGCACAAAGCTGCCGCCCGGGTTGTCGAGCTGTGGCGGCAAGGGCGCGACGCCGGCGCCGGCGTCGTTTCCGCCGCCTTGCTCGACACGGGCGCGGCCGCGGCAAACCGGTTGTACACGCGCATCGAGCGCCTTGCGAAAGAACTGACCGCGGCGCTCCAGCAGGCGGCCCGCGCACTGGAAGCAGCCGAGATTCCGGGCGACGAAGAGCTCGTGCTTGCAGTCCGCGAGATGCCGCAGCTCGACTGCGGCGAAATATCGGTGCCGCTCGAGCGTTCGCCGTTCGTATCGATCGCCAGGCCGATCGTGCAGAGGCGGCTGGAGCGCCGTCTCGAGGATGCGATCGGCGCTCAGGTTACGGAGGCGTTCCGATCTTACCGGCGGCTGCTCGAAGCGTGGCTGCGCCGTGCGATCAACCGGATGCAGGCGCAGTTCGAGTCTCACGCCGACACGTACAGGGCGCAACTCGACCGTTTGCTGGCCTCCCAGGAGGCGAGCCCGGAGGCCGTGGAAGCGATCCGGCGCGATCTCGCCGAACTGGCGGCCGAGCCGGCCGGGGCCGGTGTCGCAGGCAACCGGGCCGGTTGAGCAACGGCTCTTCGAAACATGCATGGATCAGGAGGCGATACCGCACCCCATAGACAAGCTGAATTCGCTCATCGCCCCCGAGCTTGTTGCGGCGGCGCTTCATCCGCCGACGGACCGGGAGGAGAATAGTCCGGCGAGCCTGTGCGGAGAAGCGGCGCGGCGCGTTTGCTCTCCGAAATAGGAGTGACAGAGCAGGAATGGGCCGAACTGCGGCCGCTGATCAGCGAAACCTCCCCGGCCATTCTGATTGCGGCTGTGAGGATGACTCGTTTCACCTCTCGGCCGGAGCGCCGCCGTCCGCCATCCGCATGCCCTCAATCACCCTTCGGCTTCGAACGCTGAACGCGAATCACCTCGACGTCATTCATGGCGATCAGCCCGGTGTCCATCATGTCCTCGACGAACGGCAGCAGGCGGGCTATGTTCTCGGGTGTATCGATAATGCTGACGTTTATCGGGAGGTCGTGCGTGATAAGGTGCGCTCTGTGCACCTCGGCTGTCTCGCCGTAGCCCTCTAGCCCGCGGTATACCGTCGCGCCCGCGATATGCAGCTCGCGGCACTTGTCGACAATGGCTTCGTAGAGCGGCCTCCCCCTGTATTTGTCGTGTTCTGAGAAGTGAAGCCGCAAAATCTTACCCTGCGTGGGTTCCAGCATCGCCTGCCTCCATAGGCGGGTGGGAATGTATCACCCGGATGACGTCGACGTCCGAAGTGACGATGAGACCGTCTTCGATCATCTCGGAAACTACGTCGCGCGCCGCTGCTACTTTGTCCGCCGCATCGATAACAGTGATCATGATTGAGGCGTCGTGCGAGCGGTGCAGGAATCTGTCTTTGTGAGTGTGGCCTTTGGCCCCATAACCCAGAATTCCCCGGTATACAGTGGCTCCGGCGATGTCCATCATCCGAAGCTGCTTGACTATCGCCTCGTAAAGCGGCTCACCCTTCCACCGGTCCGCCTCGCCCAGGAAGATTCGCATCAGCTTGGCCGGTCCGCGCTTCTCTTCGTGCAGAACGTGCTCCGCCGGCTCGGGCCTCTTTCCCTTCGTCGCGGCCTTGAGGACTGCGGTGTCCTGCACCTCTATGAGGCCATCGGCGACCATATCGTAAAGCGTGGGCAGCAGTTCATCGACTTTCTCCGCGGTCTCGATGAACTCCACCCGGATCGGCAGATGCATCGCGAGCACTTCAACTCTTGGAGTGTGAAGAACCCGATGCGCGCCGAAACCCGCTATTGCACGGGACGCAGTTGCCCCGGCCACGCCCTTGTGCATCAGGAAACCGAGGATCGCCTCGTAAAGCGGCTCCCTGTGATATCGGGTGTCTTCGTTTACGTAGATTGTTACTTTCTTTGCGGGACCCTTCTTCAGCATGGAAATCTCCCGGTCAGCGCCGGGCCGCCGTGAGAACACCGGCCCACACCGCCGCAAAACCTAACGCGACAACCCCGAAAAGGTTCAGGAGCCCCGGAAGCAACCCGCCGTCGCGCATCGCCTGCAAGCTCTCGTACTCGAAACCGGAGAACGTCGTATATCCGCCAAGGAAGCCGATAACGAGGAAAATGCGCCAGTACGGATGCGGTTCGAGCCGCTCGGTAAGGAGCGTCATCAGGACGCCGGCGGCGAATGACCCCGTCACGTTGATGATCATCGTGCCGAGCGGAAATTTCGGTCCAAAGCGGCTCATGATAGCGGTTCCGAGCAGGTACCGAGCCAGCGAACCTATTCCCCCGCCCAGCACAACCATTAAGCAGTTTCCCAAATGCAGCCAACCTCCACATAGTAAGCGAATCGATGATCGCGGTTAAGGCCGCCCCGGCCGGCGGCACGCATTCTTAACGTGTCGATGCGGGAGTGCCCCGCTACCGGTCATTCTCCCGTGTTGCGTATGCGAGTGCTTTTTCGATGCGCGCCAGATCGGCGCGAATTTGCGGCGCTTCTTTTCCGGCTGAGGAGGTGACGTGTTCGATGGTTCCGATCAGGTCCAGCAAACGCCGCGCCGCCTCTTTGTCCATCGCATACAGGGCCGCATTGATGCTCTGTTCCCACTGTGACGCCAAGCGCGAGAGATTCTTGTATACCGTGTCGACGATCTTGTAGCGGAAATGATTGCGTACCACTCCCTTTGCTACACGCATCGGGATCAGGAACGAGATCATCTCCCACTGGCGGTCGAACAACCTGCCGATCCTGATGTCCGGACTCCGCGGCTCCGCGGCCTCGATCTCCACTTCCGTCGTGCGCAGGGGCACGCCCAGGGCTTCCATCGTGCGTTCGGAGACGCGATTCCTGAAATCCTGCAATGTTTGCGACAGTTGGCGGCCGACCCTGTGGATGGGAGCGAGGAAATCCTTCCTGTGTACCGCCGACAACCGGGCCATTTCGTTGGTGATTGCCGGCTCCAGCCATGCCTCGAACTCTCGCGCCGCCACGGCGAGCGATTCCGTCCACGCGGGGAACGCCCGCTCGAATTCGCTGAGCAGACGGCCGCTGATGTCGTCCTGGTGCGCATCGAGGATCCGCGCGAATTCCTCCCGCGTATTCGTGGCTGTGTGGCGCACGATGAGCCGCAGGGAAAGCTTGGAATCCTCCAGTGATTGCTTTTCGCCGAGTATCTTACGTTTCAGGCCCTCGCGTTCGGAGTCGGCCGCTTCCGCGGACTTCAGCGCGACGGCAAGGTATCCCGCGCATTCACGCAGCAGAGTCTCAACCTTGCGAGCGAGGATCGCCCGGCGCTGCTCGCCCGACCGTTCGACGGCAAGAGACACCAGCGACTCTTCGAAGCGGACGCGCAGCGCTTCGTATCCCGGTTTGACCGAATAGGGATAGACCGCGATGGAGCCGTTCCAGTGGCGCTTCAACTGCGCGCGCACGAACTCCTCGACCTGCCGCCGCTCGTCTTCCTTGAGAACGTCGACTTTCGTGAGCAGCAGGGAGATGTTCGGCGTGTACCTGCTTAGCTGCCGGATGAGTTCGACATCCCTTTGCGAGAGCGGAGGGTCAACGCCTACAGCCACAATGGCAAGACCGACGTTGGGCAACCACTCCAGCGAGGCATCGGTGTTGTGAGATAACACGCTCTCCAGGCCCGGCGTGTCGACGAAACGTATGCCGCGGAAACGCGCAAGCGTGGGCAGTTCGACGCTCACCAGAGCGACGCGCTTCCTGTTCTCAGGGTTTCGCGCCTCGTCGATGTATGGGCCGATCTCATCGACCGGCACCTGTTCCGCGCGGCCGTCGAGGAAACGGATCTCCGCCCTCTCCTGTGGTCCGTACCGGATCTCGCCCACCACCGAGGTCACAGGAACGACGCCGACCGGCAACAGATCGCGCCCGATCAGGCAGTTCAAGAAACTGCTCTTGCCTGCCTTGAAACGGCCGAAAACAGCCACGTTCAGCGTTTCCTCGACCGCAAACGCACGGCAACTCGACATCAGCGGTTCCAGAGAGGCTATGCCGTAGCGAGCCGCGATCTCGCCAACCAGTTCGATCGCCGATGTGCTATCCCAGTCCCGATCCGCCACAGGCACTCCCGCACATTCGGCTCCGCTAACCTTCAGAGTGTCGCAATCAACCATGGTGCCCCGCCTCCCTTCACAGAGACAGAAACTCAACCGCATTCGCTGCTTCGGGAGGGGGCGGCCGTACTCCCGCAGCAGTTCGTGCAGGAGTCATTGGCCGGTTGGACGGCATTAAGCGGACTCCACCGCTCTCCCTAATTGTATCATGGCATTGCACGTTTCCTCTTGGATGCACTGGAGCCGCTTCTGAGGATTCTCATCGTATCGGACCCGCACGGAAACCTGCTGGAGACCGTGCTGCGCACCGCATCCATCGGACCGCCGCGGGCTGTATAGTGGAATTTCACCGCGAATAGCAGGTGATGGGGCCTCACCGTCAACCGTTCGGCCGTCTCAAACCGGCCGATTTGATATCTCCTGCTGAAAGTAGGAGTTCTATCAGTCTTGGGGCCTGCGCGCGGCCAGCGGCCGGGCGCGCCAATCAGAACAGGAGCTCAACTGATGTCCGAGATCGTACGAGTTGTAGGGCGCGAAATTCTGGATTCCCGCGGGAATCCGACCGTCGAGGCGGAGGTCGAACTCGCAGACGGAAGTATTGGAACGGCTGCCGTGCCTTCGGGGGCATCCACCGGCGAGAAGGAAGCCGTGGAACTCAGAGACGGCGATAAGAACAGATACGGCGGCAAGGGTGTAACCAAAGCCGTCGCCAACGTCAACACGAGCATCCGGCAAGCGATTACAGGCATGAATGCCTCCGATCAACGCGCCGTCGATGCGGCGATGATTCAACTGGACGGAACTCCGAACAAAGCAAAGCTTGGCGCGAACGCGATTCTCGCGGTATCGATGGCCACGGCGCGCGCCGCTGCGTGTTCCCACGGTTTGCCTCTGTTCCGCTACCTTGGCGGCGCGAATGCGTGTCTGCTGCCGGTGCCCTGCATGAACGTGCTCAACGGAGGAAAGCACGCCGATAACACAGTGGACTTCCAGGAGTTCATGATCGCTCCGCACAATGCGCCCTCGTTCACGGAGGCCATCCGCAAGGGGATGGAGACGTTTCACTCGCTCAAACAGGTGCTGAAGTCGAAAGGCTACAGCACGGCTGTGGGCGACGAGGGTGGATTCGCCCCGGATCTCAAGTCGAACGACGAGGCCGTGGAACTGATTCTCGAAGCAATCGTGAAGGCCGGATACAAGCCCGGGGAGGATATCTCTATCTGCCTCGATCCTGCCGCCAGCGAGATGTGGGATGACGGGAAATACGTTCTGTTCAAGTCGACCAAGAAAGCTATATCGCCGCAGGAACTGATCAGGATTTGGGAGTCCTGGGTGAATCAGTATCCCATTGTGCTGCTCGAGGACGGCATGGGCGAGAACGATTGGGACGGCTGGAAGGCGCTGACCGATACTCTCGGCTCCCGGATCGAACTCGTGGGAGATGACGTCTTCTGCACCAACCCGAAGATCCTTCAGCAGGGCATCGAGAAGGGAATCGCAAACGCGGTCTTGATCAAGCTGAACCAGATCGGCACCGTAACGGAGACGCTGGAGACCATCGAGCTCGCCAAGCGGAACAATTATCGCTGCTTCGTATCCCACCGCTCCGGTGAGACGGAGGATACGTTCATCTCGGACCTGACCGTCGCAACCGGCGCGGGCCACATCAAGACAGGATCCGGATGCCGCAGCGAGCGCGTGGCGAAGTTCAACCAGTTCCTCCGCATCGAAGAGCAGTTGGGCGCGCGCGCGAAATTCGCCGGCAGAGCGGCGTTCGCACGCTAGCCACAGCGCGCGGCGCGCTTCGGGTGGCACTCCATCTTACCGGGCTCGAACGAGCAGCGCGCGAGACCGCAAAATTCAGGGCGGCGTGATTTGGAACTCCTCACGCCGCCCTCTTCGTATCAGCGCCGTCCAGGGGGACTGTAATGCGCTGGGCGAATGCCGCAGCGGCGCCCGGGAACAGGGCTGCAAGCCGCACCCGGCGACTATGCCTCATGAACCGGCGGGGATTGGGAAAATGGGTTCATGAGGATCCTCTTCTTCAGCGGGAAGGGCGGGGTTGGGAAGACCAGTCTGGCCGCCGCAACGGGGGTTCGGCTGTCCCAGCTCGGCAAGCGCGTTCTGGTTATGAGCATCGACCCCGCGCACTCGCTGGCCGATTCATTCGACCTCGATACCGACCTGTTTCACGGGCGCACGCACGATCCGCTGCCTGTCGGCGACCACCTCGAGATTCAGGAACTCAATATCCAGAGGGAGATCCGGCGCCACTGGCAGGAAATATCTTCCTACATCGTTTCGGTGCTGCGGACCACGGGCGTAAGCGGCGTCGAGGCTGAGGAACTCGCCATCCTGCCCGGCATGGAAGAGCTGAGCGCGATGATGTACGTCAACCAGTACCGCCGCGAAGAACGGTACGACGTCATCGTGCTCGATGCCGCACCCACTGCGGAGTCGATGCGCTTCGTCTCCATGCCTACTACCCTTGACTGGTACATGAAGCACATCTTCCCGTTCCAGCGCAGCGTGCTGAAGGCGGTCCGGCCCATCGCGAACCGCGTCTCGCCCTTCGAACTGCCGGCCGACAGCTATTTCGCCAATGTGCAAAAGCTGTTTGAACGGCTCGAGGGCGTTGACACGCTGATGGAGGATCCGGAGATAACCAGCGTAAGGCTGGTCACGAATCCCGAAAAGATGGTGCTGCGCGAGACCGAGCGCGCCTTCGTGTACTTCTCGCTGCACGGGCTCACCGTGGACACGGTGATCGTGAACCGCGTAATTCCGGACGTCGTGAGCGATGCGTATTTTTCCGAATGGCACGCGTCCCAGCACCGCATTCTGGAGGAAACCGAAGCGTACTTCGCGCCGGTTCCCATCAAACGCATACCCCTGTTCACGCGAGAGGTGCTCGGCCGCGAACGCCTCGAAGAACTGGCGCGCGTGCTGTATCCTGAGGGGGAAGATCCGGCCGCAGTCACGCGAACCGAACGCCCGTACAGCTTCGTCAAGAGCGACGGGAGGTACGAGGTCCGCCTGACGCTGCCGTTTGCCGAAAAGGGCGAAGTCGGGTTGTTTAAGAAGGGCGACGAACTTGTGGTGGAGATAGGCTCGTTCCGCAGGCACATCGGCCTGCCGACCTCCATGGCGGCGCTGGTGCCCGCGCGGGCGCGTCTGGAGCAGCGGGTGCTTACAGTCGAACTCAAGGAGCAGGGATCATGAACGGCGAGCAGCATCACGAACATCACGAGCATCACAGGGGGCACATGGGCGGCGAGCATTGCATGTGCTGCCATATCATCGACATGTTTCTTCACATGACCGGCCTCAGGAACGAGGCCGCCATGGATCACTTCCGCAACTCGCGCGTCGAGTTTCTCAAAGGGATTCGCTCGCTGCTCGATGAGCGGATCGACGCGATTTCCCGGTCCGGTGAGCAGGGTTCCAGCATCAAAGTAGAGTGATGCCGGGCATACAACCAAACGGCCCGGCCCCGGAGTCCGGGCTGCAAAACGAAAGCGTCGAAACGTTCCGTCTTTGCTGATCGGCGGGGCAGAGAAGCGGCTCTGCACCTCCACCCGCGCGCGTGTACTCAAATCCACCCGGCTAAGCCGTGCCGCCTCCGGACATCACTTACAGGCAAGCGGCTGGTCCGGAGCAGCCCGGCGCCTCTCCAGCCGCCGCCGGCCCACCGGCTGCATTCCCAACCGGCTTGATCTGTTGAAGCTCCTTCTGGCGCAACCACTGCCTTCCGGCGGCCGGAAGCCGGGTATGTGCGGCGGACTTGAATCGGGAAACAGGGGCAACCGCGGCGCCCTGCACACGATTGCCAGAGGGCGCACGGTATCCTATTTAACCGAATGCCCCGAAGCACCTCGCGCCTCCGCCGCCTGCTCGAGCCGCCGCTCCCGCTGGTGATGAACCCGCGCGAGCCCAAGGATTTCCCGCTCGGGCGGTGGAACCTTTACATCGGGGGAGCGGGCCGGAGGCCGAAAGGTTACGTCAACATCGACCTCATGGCCGTCCCCGGCGTCGACGTGGCCTGCGATGCCGCGAAACTTCCTTTCCCTTCCAACCTGTTCACGCGTGTTGAATGCGACGCCGTGCTGGAGCACGTGGTCTGCCCGGAAACCGTAATGCGCGAGATCGAGCGCGTGCTCGCTCCGGGCGGCTGCGCGCACCTGGTGACGCCTTTTTGCCACCCCTTTCACGAGTACCCGCGCGACTACCACAGGTTCACTCCGGACGCGCTCAGGCTCCTCTGCGGCGGTATGGAAGTCGCCGCCGCAGGCTGGCGTACGGGGCCGACGGCCACGCTGCTCGTCTTCATCCTCGAGTGGGCGAAGCTGCTCCTGCCCTGGCGCTGGTGGCGCGCCGGCGCTCATTTCACGCTCGGGTGGATTCTGTTTCCGCTCCGGTATCTGGATCTGTTGCTGCTCGGCTCGGCACGGGCCGGACGCATTGGAAACCATTGCTACGCCTGGTTCCGCAAGCCCCCGCTCTGAAGCGGCAGTGGGATTGCTCACATCTGACTGGGCCGCTGCCGCTGCGAGGAGATCGCCGGCGCAGCGGAATCGGGGGCGATGAGTAGAATCGGGATTCATAACCGCTGGTACACCCCCCGAGTTAGATTAAGGGAGGAGATATGAAGAAATTACTTGCCATCGTAGCTGCCGCGGCGTTCCTGCCAATCGCAGCGGCGGTTGCGGACGAGAGTTCGGCCGTTTCCAGGCTGCACAAGGCGGTACAGGTTCTCGACCAGGCTAAGGTGACGATTCCGCCCGAGATGCTGGCCAATGCTCAGTGCATTGCTGTGCTGCCCAACGTTAAGCGCGGCGCGTTCATATTCGGCGCCACATACGGCGCTGGATACGCGAGCTGCCGCACTCCGCAGGGCTGGTCGGCGCCTGCCGGCGTCGAGTTGCAGGGAGGCAGCGTGGGGCTCCAGGCCGGAGGGCAGGAAGCGAACTACGTCATTCTGATCATGGGCCGGAATGCCCGCGAGAGGCTGCTCAATAACAATCTGAAGTTCGACGCGAGTGCCAGTGCGGCCGCAGGCACCGCCGGTCCGTCCACAGATGAGACCGGACGCGACGTACTAGTTTGGGCGCAGTCCGGCGGCGTTTTCGCGGGAGTAAATGTGAGCGGCGCGCGGCTGAGCCAGGATAGCTCGGCTAACAAGGCCCTCTACGGTCACAAAATGCCGAACTCGCTCATTTTGGAGGGAAGGGTGCAGACCCCGCCGGTCGCCCGTCCGTTTGAACGGGCTCTGCCGCAGTACGCGGCTGCGCAGCCCCCGGTCCAGCACATGGCGCCGGCGACTGACGAGTACCAGCCTGTTCCCGTCCAGCCTGCTCCGCGGGAGCACGGCGGAAGCGTAGCTCCCGCACGCTAGTCTCCGTGTATTGGAAGGGATTGGGGCGGCCGACCGCCGCCCTGATCTTTAGCCTCAAGTAAAGCGGCCGGGCGACCCGCACGAGGATGTCGGCTGGCCGCAGGGGCCGGTGCCTCCATCCATCTTGCTCGCGAAGGTCGATAGCTCCCGCCTCACGCGCTCCGACCCGCACCTCGGGCACTCCAAGATGCTGTCCGCTTCACGGAACGGACGGAGCTTTTCAAAACGGGAGCCGCAATCGGCGCAACGGTATTCGTATAACGGCATCGTTCTTTTTTACCAGTCTACAAGATGCAAAACGGCACTGCCAGGTAACCGGACAGCATATCAAGGCTTGACCACAGCCTCGGCTTCGGGATTCCCCGGGCCGAAGTGCTTCAAAATCACCAGCGGCTCGGTGGCGCTTGCATTCCGGACCGCGATGCCGCGAGCGGCGGCCGGCGCCGTGATGAACAGCTCGTCTTTCGTGAGCTGGCCGTACCGGATGAGCGAGGGTGTCTCGACCTCCAGCTTCCCAACTGATCCGTAACCCTGAACCACCACCGCGCCGTACGCAGCCCCGTCGCGAACCAGCGCCGTCCGGCCTGGCAGCACCGTTAACTCTTTGGCGGAAAACAGCCGCGTCCCGTATGAGATCCACTTCTCTATGTAGCCGCACTCAGTCATGGCAGTCTCATCGCGCACCGGAACGGGTTCGACGAAGCGATTCTTCGCAAAGCGAGGGTCTGTGTTGGCGTCCCAATCGAGCATTCCGACGATGTAATCGAGGTCGTCGCGCAGTTCCGGGGGAACGTTCCGAACCAGCAGCTCGCGAGAGACCGGATGGCCGTCGCACAGCGATTGAAACATCGCGAACACGTCCGAGTTCACCTGCGGCTCGTACGTAACCAGCGACCCGGGCGCGTGCAGAACCCCGGCCGGAATGTCCCAGCCGGTACCCGGTTTCAGCTTGTAGGCGCGGGAGTGGTACAGGATACCGTTATCGCCCTCGTTCCAGCGCTCCAGGCAGCGGCGGATGTCGTCTTTCGTAGTGCCCGGGTTCAGGCCCATGAAGGTGTAAGGGAACGTGTTGAGCGCCTGATTGTATTGCGGCGGGAAGTAGTACGACTCGGGTTTGCCGCGTGCGCCGGCGAGCGCTGCGTGCTCGTCCCGCTGGTGCATGTGGTGCGGGATAGGGCCCATATTATCGAAGAATTTGCAGAGCACGTTCCAGCCGCCCTGTTCGCGCATGACTTCGGCGCCAAGAAGTTCGTCCCCGCGCGTCTCGACGGCTTCCTTGAGGAGCGCCCTGCGGCCGTTGTGGACGATGTAGCTGAGTCCTTCGTCTTCGGGGGTCCCCGGGCCGTTATCGGCCTTTGTGGTGGAGGCGAACCAGCGTTCGTCGATGCCGCCTCGGTGGGCGCCGAGGGCGTACAGATCGCGCGGGTCCAGCCGCAGGCGCCCTCCCGGCGTGAGAAATGCCCGCGGCACCCAGCACGGAGCCAGCCGCAGAATGCCGCCGCCGGCGGCCAGGGCCTCGCGGATCAACTCAGAACTGGACATGACCTTTCCGGTGAGTGCCGTGAAGACACTAACGCCTATCCTGGTTCCTGCCCGGGGCGGCTGTCAACGGCGAATCACCCGCCTGAAGATGTTCCAGCACCACTCACCCCCATAACTTGTCACCCCTGTTGACTCGCCGAAACCGCTCGCGGCCCGTCTGTCGGACCCGTCTTGATGCCGTCGTGCGGAATCTCCGGCGGCGCGCCGCCGGGCTGACGGAACGCTTCTTCGTACATCCGCGGCAGCATTCCGGGCTTCTGATGGAGCGCCGCTTTGCCGTCATGCGCCTGTATGGCTTGTGCGAATCTTCGCCGCCGGCTGCTAAAATACTCGGCGCACCAGACGGCGGGAGGACCGGACTGGAAAATCCGGCCCTTTGCGCTCCGGGCCGCGCCCTACGCAGCTCTCCTTCCGCTCGCCGCGGCAGGTCCGGGGTGCAGCAGCGCTTCGAACACGGCGGTGTAATACAGCATCGCCTCGTTCAGGTCGTTTTCGCTCGCCTCGCCTCTGACGAACTTCGCCGCAATTTCGTGAGCGGCATGGTAGTCGCTCAACACCGTTCCCGCGTCCGGAGGCGCCTCCGGACCGCTCAGATCGTACCCCGCGTCCTTTAGAATCTCCGATGCGAGCCGGTCGATGATGCCCACTGCGGCTTTGGGGTCGTCGCGAAACCAGCTCCAGGTGCTGCGCCAGATCTCCTCTACGCTGTCGCGATCGGTGGGATTCAGAGCTGGAATCCGGGGCGGCATCTGTTCAGCCTCTCTTCCCCGTTTCCGGCGCGGCCGCCGCCTCCTGAACGCCGGCGCAGCTATGCCGATCACGATCACCGCCAGCAGCAGGAGGAGTATGACAGTCGTCATGCATCCCTCCCTGAGGGCCCCATTACTTCCAGACTCCCCTACATCGAGGACGCAGTCAACGCCCGTGAGGCACAATGCCCGGAGATGAAACAGGCCGCCCACAATTGGGCGGCCTTCTCAATTCAGCCGGGGACGGGACGGCTATCTACGCGCCGGCGGCGGAGGTGGTCTTGAACAGCCGCGCCCTGATCAGGTTCAGAATGTCATTCGCCAGGAAGGGCTTCCGGAGAATCGGAAAATCGTACTCCTGGCAAATGGCCTCCTCCTCGGGCGTCAGTTGGGCCCCGGTCATGATGATCACCTGGGCCTTGGTCGCGCGGCGTTGCAGACGCACGCCGAGCTCCACACCGTTGCCGTCCGGCAGCAGATAGTCGAGCAGGGCGGCGTTGGGCGCCTGCCGGCCGATCAGGCTCTGCGCTTCCTGAGCCGATTCGGCGGTCAACAGCCTCCAGCCTGCCTGCGACATCAGCCGCTCGAGAAACTTCAACAGGTCGCGGTTGTCGTCCACGATCAGGATGGTCGGGTGCTGCGGCGCCCGAACCGCTCCGGTCTCCACTGCGTGGATGTGCAGCTTCTCGCCGCCCTCGGCTACGTCCACCCGCACGCGCGCGCCCGGGTCGATCTTGCCCTGCGCCACAACGGTTGCCAGCGGCTGCGTCAGAAACTTGTGTATGGTGCGCTTCAGTTCGCGGGCGCCGTACTCAGCGCTGGTGCCTTTGCCGAGCAGGAACTGCCGCGCTTCGGGCGAAACCTCGATGTTGAAGTACCGGTCGCCCAGACGCGTGTTGACGTGCTTCTGAAGCTCGGCGATCTGCTGATCCAGAATCGCCGCCAGCGCCTCGCTATCGAGCGGGTGATACGTGATCACCGCGTCGATGCGGTTCACGAACTCGGGCGAAAACCGCTTGCGCACCGCGCCCAGCGCGATGCTCTCCAGCCGGCTCGCGACGTCGCCCTTGTCCTGCACGAACGCCTTCTGAAAACCCCACTCGGGATTCAGCTCGCGCGACATCTCGTGCGCCCCTAGATTGCTGGTCATGAAGATCAGGCTGTTCTCGAAGTTCACCGTGCTGTTGTCGCCCAGCCGCAGAATTCCACGGTCCAGAATGCCCAACAGCAGGCGCGTCAGCGAGGGCGCCGCCTTCTCGATCTCGTCGAACAGAACGATCGAGAGATTGTGCTTTTCGCTCGTGACCGAGTTCAGTTTCTGCTGCGTCAGCAGGGGCTGGGTCTCGCGGTGCCCCAGGTAGCCTGGGGGCGCACCGATCAGCTTCGCTACCTCGTGCTCCATCTGGTACTCGGCGCAGTCCACCTTCAGGACGTTCCTCTCGCTGCCGTGCAGCACCTCGGCAAGCGCCTCAACCGTCTTCGTCTTGCCCGTCCCAGTCGGTCCCAACAGCAGAAACACGCCCACCGGCCTGCCCTCAGGCGCCAGTCCAGCCTGGAACATATCGATATACGGGATGATATGCTTCATCGCCCCGGGCTGGCCGACGATCTTCTGCGACAGTAGGCTGATCAAATCGTTAGAGTTTTCCCCGGCGTTCTTTTTCTGCTTGGCGGAACCGGAGTTCTTCATTTCGCGAGCTTCCCTTTCTGGCCCCATTATGACACCTAATTGTTTGATGTCTCAGCGCTGCAACAGGTTCAAGAAGCTCTTTTAATAAGAATAATTTGAACAATTATTCTTTATAAATGAGACGGTTAACTCTGAAATAAGGCGGGACGCACGGCCGTTTCCGTATGGGTTGTGAACGGCGGAAGCGCGCTTGTGCGCCGTGCTGTCTTCGAGCAGCCTCGTTGCCTCGTAAACTACTGATTCCACGTCTGTTCCTACCAGCTTCACGGTTCCAGCGGAGATCCCTTCCGGCCGCTCGGTTGTCTGCCTCATCACGAGTACGGGCTTGCCGAGCGACGGCGCCTCCTCCTGAATGCCTCCCGAGTCGGTCAGAATCAGCCAGGCGCGGCGCATCAGGTCCACAAACGGCACGTAGTCGAGCGGTTCCACGAGCAGAACGTTTGCGCGCCCGCCCAGCCGCTCGTGAACCGGCCCGCGGACGTTGGGGTTCGGGTGGACGGGATACACCAGTTGCACGTCGACCCGTTCCGCAAGCCGCGCAATAGCGGTGCAAATGCGCTCGAATCCCTCGCCGAAGCTCTCCCGGCGGTGCGCCGTGACCAGGATCAGCTTGCGCGCAGGGTCGAGCCCGGGCAGATTGATCCCGTCAAGGGCGCCGCTCTCTAGGCGGTCGCGAACGTACAGCACGGCGTCGATTCCCGTGTTGCCCGTCACCGAAATGGCCGCTTCCGGTACGCCTTCCGCCCGCAGGTTTGCCGCCGCCCACTCGGTGGGCGCGAAATGCAGCGAGGCGATGCGGCTGGTGAGCACGCGGTTGGCCTCTTCCGGAAACGGCCGGGAGAGGTCCCACGTCCTCAGGCCGGCCTCCACGTGTCCCACCGGAATACGCCTGTAAAAACACGCCAGCGCGCCCGCGAACGTTGTCACCGTGTCGCCCTGAACGATGGCGAAGTCCGGCTGCGTTGACGCCAGCATGCCGTCCAGGGCCGCGAGCATCCGCCCGCAGGCTTCCGAAGGCGTCTGCCCCGGGCGCATGATGTCCAGGTCGGTATCGGGTGTGACGCCGAAAGTGGCCAAAACGCCGTCCAGCAGCTCGCGGTGCTGCGCCGTAACGCACACACGCACGTCCAATTCGTCGCGCTCGCGGAATGCGTTCACCACCGGGCAGAGCTTGATGGCCTCCGGTCGCGTTCCAAAGATGAACAGAACTCGGCTGCGGCGGTTCAAGTCTTTCGTTTTATCACGCCGGGTCGTGTGGTGCGGCGGCTGCGCCGCGCGAATGGGGTTCAGGTGCGCGCAGACACATGCCGGGTTCGAGAGGCAGTCGGCGGGAGTAGCGGCGCTCTACTTGTGGCGATAGGTGATTCGACCCTTGGTCAAATCATAGGGCGACAGTTCCAATGTGACACGGTCGCCGGCCAGCACGCGGATGCGGTTCCTGCGAAGCTTGCCGGCCAGATGGGCCAGGACGATGCGGTCCTGGTCGAGTTGTACGCTGAACAGGCCGCTGGGGAATTTTTCTACTACGGTTCCGGTTACTTCAATAGAATCTTCCTTGCTCATTGTCCTCCTACAAGGGTTCTTCCACGGAAAAACGTGCCGCGCGAGGCCGCACCCGCCGTCTGAGTCCCGGCCTTAATGCGACTTCCGGCACGCGTATCCGCAATGATTATACAGACATCCGGCATTGCTGGGGCGGCGCGCGTCAATCGTTTGAGGGAGCCGCCTCGCCCGCCAACACGTCGTCGAGCAGCTTCCCGAACTCGTCCGTTTTGGTGCGCACGGCGGCAAGGTCCCGCTGGAGCGAGCGCAGCCGGTCTGCGAGATGCAGCGCCGTCAGCACCGCCACGCGCACGGGGTCGGTCGCGCCCGACCGCGACGCCACCGTCTGCATGAGCTGATCGACGGTGTCGGCCAGCTCTATTACCTCGCGCTCGTCTTCCGGCACACGAAGCGTATAGGTCTGGTGGAATATCGTGACCTGAATGCTCCGCTTCTGAGCCACGACTAAGCGCCAAGCGAATCGATTTGCGCCAGCAGCTTCTCCACCCGGCCGCGGACCTGTTGCCGCTCCACGCGCAGCGCCTCAACCTCGCGCGCCAGCGCGGCCGCGCGCTGCTCGGCGGCGGTTTTCTGCTGCTCGGCTGCGTCGCGCTCGGCGACGGCCGCATCCACCTCACGCCGCAGGCGCATCACCAGCTCGGCCGCGCGGTGGATCCGCTCCTCGAGGGCTCCGAGGCTGTCCACTTCCTGGTCTTCCAGCAGTTCCATCTGCTCTAGATTACTTCAAGATGCCTTGAGCCGCACGCATCGATATCCGGTTGAAGCGCGATGCACGGCCGGTTCAGCCGGAATGCCCGGCCGGCGCCGCCCGTGTAAGCGCCGGAGCCGCCTCCGGCCGCGCCTGCACTATGAACCTCTGCGGAGCGGATCCGATGTAGTAGAACGGGTAGCACGTAACCAGCGTCAGCTCCGTTGCGTGCGAATCGCCGAGCACTCCCACATCGGCCGGCGGGACGATGCTGATGGAATCCACCAGGTACGTGTAGGTCTTGCGTGTGGTCACCAGGCGGATCGCGTCCCCGCGCCGGATGTGGCGCAGCGGCCGGAAGAACGAATCGCGGTGCGCTGCGATTGCCGTGTTGCCCGGCTCTCCGGGAAGAGATGTCCCCGGGATGTGGCCGGCGGCGACGCTGAGAATGTCCGGATCGTCTCCCTCGAGCACCAGCACCGAAATCCCGACCCTGGGAATCTCCAGGCGGCCTATAACCCCAGCCGGCGGAGGCAGCTTTCGCGCCAGCGCGCTGTCGAATGCCGCGCTCTCGCTGCGCTGCACCACCCGCGCTTCTATCACCGCCCACGCGGCGTAGCCGAGCGCGGCCACGCCGGTGGCCAGCAGTATCCGCTCAACCCAACGGGCCATTTCGCGCACCTTTCACGCCTCGCATCGGAATTGAAGACGCCCAGCCGCAAAACCGGTCCGGCGCCCCGGCCAGGCGCCGGGCCGGGGAGAATGTTACGCGAGCAGCTTCGCGGCCACCCGCACGGAAACAGCGGCTCCAAGCGATAGCAGACCTATCAGAGCCGCCAAAGGGACCGAGCTCGCCGTCTTCGGGAGCTTTGTGGCGGCGCGCGCCGGCGCGGGAGCCGGGAGCGCCTCAGACTGCTGAACAGTCACAGGCGGAGTCACTTCGGCTATTTCCGGCGCCGGCTGGATCGTTTTAACAGGCGCCTGTTTCATCGCCATGACCGACGGTTCGCTGGACGACCTGGCAGGCGTCTTGATGTTCGCCTCGAGCGAGGACGGCATCGACTTAACCGGCTCGTTTGAGGTCTTCGCCAGTTCAACCGCCCTCGACTCTGGATAGACGAACTCCTGCCCGTAGTCGTCACCCGGGTAGAACCACTCGCGGATCGCTTCCGGCGAGTCCTTTGACGCCTCCTTAAACTTCACCACCGTCCGGTCGGTAGGGTTCAGCCGCAGTACCGGAATAGCCAGAATGGTCGCGTACAGATGCGTCTGATCGGCATTGAACACCTGCACGATGTGCCTGTCGGATTCCGAATCCATCAGCTTGAACGTGTACGTGCCGGGCGCCAGGACCATCCCGGGAATCTCCACCGGCGCGTTGAATGTCAACTTTGTAAGCTTGTCGTAATCGTCGGCTGCGGCCGGCTTCATCACCACAAAGCCGAGCAGCGCCGCAGCAACAACGCTCATTGCAACCCGTAACTTCATATCCCCTCCGTTCTGGAGCGCCTTCCGGCGTCCTGCCCGGATAACCGGCACACACCGTTCCAATTCCGGTTTCTCAGGGGTTTGCGGGAGTTTTCAGGTATTACGGATGTCGCATCGCTGCGCGGGCTGTCGCACAATTACGCGCGCTCAGGCGTGCGTGGCTTCCGCCTCGTCCCCGTCCTCGGATTGCGGCTCCCGCCCCGTCATCCGGTACACCGTGGCGCGGTTGATCCCGAGTATTTTGGCCGCCGCGGCCTTGTTTCCACCGGTGTGTTCGAGAACGCGCAGTACGTAGCGGCGCTCCACCTCGGCCAGCGGCAGCAGAGCTCCTGCGTCTGTGTCGCCCGCCTGCCCGGCCCGCTCGCGCAGGCGCTCGGGCAAATCGGCGACATCTATCGTATCCCCCGCGGCCATCATGCATGCCGAGCCCAGCGTGCTCTTCAACTCGCGTATGTTCCCCGGCCAGTTGTAACGGGAGAGAAGCAGTTGCGCCCGCGGCGTCAGGCCCTTTATCGGCTTGTTGAACTGCGCCGAAAACTCGCCGATCATGTGCCGCACCAGCAGCGGCAGGTCTTCCAGCCGCTCGGTCAGCCGCGGAAGCTTGATCTCCACGACAGCCAGCCGGTAATAGAGATCCTCGCGGAATTTCTTCTCCGCGATCAGTTCGGACAGGTCGCGGTTGGTAGCGGCGATTACGCGCACATCCACGGACCGCACGGCCGGCGAGCCCACGCGCTGTATCTCGCGGTTCTCCAGGAAGCGCAGCAGCTTGCTTTGCATCTCGAGCGGCATCTCGCCGATCTCGTCCAGAAACACAGTTCCGCCGTTGGCATACTCGAGCAGACCCGGTTTGTCCTGCGACGCGCCCGTGAAAGCCCCTTTTACGTGGCCGAACAGCTCGCTCTCGAACAGCGTCTCGACCACAGCCGAGCAGTTGCACACCGCGAAACGGTTTGCCGCTGCGGGACTGAGGCGATGCAGCGCTGCGGCCACCAGTTCCTTGCCGGTGCCCGTCGCCCCCGTCACCAGCGCGGTGCGGTAGTGCGGGGCGACGCGGCGGATTCGTGAAAACACCTCGAGCATCTGCGCGCTGCGCCCAATCATGCCCTCGAACTGGTGCGCTTTGAGCAGTTCCGTGTCCAGCCGCGCGGCTTCCTCTCGCCGGCGGGTCTCCTCGATGATCTTCCCGATGCGCTCGCGCAGGCCGGTGATGGATACCGGCTTGGTGATGTAGTCGGCCGCGCCGCGGCGGATCGCTTCCACGGCCGATTCCGGCGAGTAATGCCCCGTCACCAGCATCACTTCGGTGCCCGGCGCCGACTCCATAATGCGGTCCAGCACCTGAAGTCCGTCCATGTCCGGCATTTTGAGGTCTACCAGCACCACCTGCGGCCGCCTCTCAAGAACGGCCTCCAGACCGTTGCGCGCGTCCGTGTACGTCAACACCTCCACCGGATACTGCTTCAGCGCCGCGCGCACGAGCGCGAGCGCGGCGGAATCGTCGTCGATGGCGGCAATCGTCAATACAGGCCGTTCCTCCGGATTCATTCGCCCTCCCCGGCGCCCGTCCGGGCGCCCGCGTTCAGCAGCGCCGCGATCTGCTCCCGGAGCACGGCGGCGCGGATGGGCTTCGGGACATAGGCGCTGAAACCCGCGGCGAGCGCCTTCTCGCGGTCGCCCGTCATCGCGTATGCCGTTACGGCGATCACCGGCAGGGCGCGGTACTGCGGGTCCGCGCGAAGCCGCTTCACAACGGCATAGCCGTCCAGCACCGGCATGTCGATGTCGAGCAGAACCAGGTCCGGCCGTTCGCGCGCAATCGCGTCCAGCGCGTCCTGGCCGTTAACTGCCTCAAGCACCTGCTCGTTCCTCAACACCGCCCGCACCAGCGCGCGGCTCGCGGCATTGTCGTCGGCAACCAGAATCCTGCTCATGCTGTTGCCGCCTGTGCCGCCGGCACCGTGAAGAAAAACCGGCTTCCATGCCCCGGCTCGCTCTCCACCCAGATGCGCCCGCCGTGCAGTTCCACGAGGCGCTTGGTGATGGCTAACCCGAGCCCGGCGCCTTCCCGGCCTCCGGCGCCCGGCGCAACCTGGTGGAACTCGCGGAAGATCGCGCTCTGCTCCTCGATCGGTATGCCCACGCCGGTGTCGGCCACCTCGATTCGCACCTCGCCGCCCTCGCGCCCAACCGTTACCTGGACACTGCCCCGCTCCGGCGTGAACTTCACCGCATTGCTGAGCAGGTTGTAGAGGATCTGCTTGAAGCGCGTCCGGTCGGCGTAGACGCGAATGTCCCGGTCCGCCGCGGCTTCCACGTGAATCTGCTTGATCTCGGCAAGCGCGGTTGTCGCCCCCAGCGCTTCGGACAGCGCGTCGCCTGCGGCGAACTCCTCGTACCGCAGTTCGATGCGTCCGGCTTCGATACGGGACAGGTCGAGAACGTCGTTAACCAGGTCCAGCAGATGATGCGCGCCCTGGCGCACGTGCCGGATGTACTCGCGATAAGATTCGTTCAGCGGGCCGTCCGGCTCCTCCGCCAGTACGTCCGAGAAGCCGACAATCGCGTTCAGCGGCGTGCGGAACTCATGGCTGATGCGCGCCAGGAACTCGCTCTTCATCCGGCTGCTGTGAGCCAGTTCCTCGTTTCGCGCGGCCAGTTCGCGGTTCGCCTCGGCAAGTTGAGTCGTGCGCTCGGAAACCAGCAACTCCAGATCCGCGTTCATCTGCCGGATCTGCTCTTCCGCGGCGTGCCGCTGCGCCTCCTGGTCGATCGACGCCAGCGCGAAGGACAGATCGACGGCCACTTCTTTCAGGAGCGCCAGCGTTTCCTCGTCGAAAACGCCGGCGTCGGCGGCGTAGACCGTCAGAGCGCAGGCGGTCTTGCCGTCCAGTTGTACCGGAAACGCGGCCGCCGAGCGGTACCCGCGCGCGATGGCCGCATCGCGCCAGGGCAGCATGCGTTCGTCACTTGCTATGTCGCGGCACACGAAAACCCGCCCTTCCCGGAGTGCCGCGCCGGTCGGACCGCGGCCGGATGCATCGTCCGCCACCGAGATCGAGACTCCCGCCAGATAGCCATCCTCCACGCCCCAGTGCGCGGCCGGTCTTACCATGCCGGTCTCCGCGTCCACCACCCCCACCCAGGCCATACGGAGCTGGCCGTACTCCACCGCGATGCGGCAGGTCTCCCGGAACAGCTCCTCGCGATCCCTGATGCGCACGATCGCCTGGTTTACCTGGCTCAAAACCGAGTACAGGCGGTTCAACAGCATAAGGCGCTTCTCGGACGCCCGGCGGCGTGCTATCTCGCGTTCGAGGTACATGTACACCGCTATAAGAATGCAGATGCCGATCACCGACCCCGCCGCAACCGCCGCGATCGACATCTCCGCGCTGCGCCGTTCCACGCGCGCCCGCGCGGCCATGAGGCGCTCCTGCTCGGCCTTGATGGCATCCGTTTCGCGATCCACCTCGCGCATGAGCGCCTGGCCCTGGCCGCTCCTGAACAACTCGGTGACGGCGGCCAGACCGCTTTCGCGCCTCACCTGCATCTTGTAGCGCTGGAAATCGAGTTTCGCCTTCACCTTCGCCGCCAGCGCATCGATCCGGCGGCCCTGCGCGGCATCTTCCACGGATGCGTGGAGGTCGTTGATTATCAACTGCGCCTGCTCGGCAGCGGTGTCGAACGGCTTGCGGTAGCGCTCCTCACCCGAAAGGTCGTACCCGCGGGCCGCACTCTCGGCGCGCGCGACCGCCAACTGCAAGTCGTCTATGCGGTCGAGCACGTACTCCGAATGGGATACCCACTGCGAGGTGTCGATGAGCCGGCCTATGCTCCTCAACGACAGCGCCGCCAGCCCTGCCAGCGTGGCGAGCGAGAGCGCAAACGCAGTCCGGACCGACCTGTCGCTTACGTGTCTCAATCCCAGCGTCGCCACCATTACAATTCTAGGCCCGCCGGCGATTGATTTTGCGCCGCGCGTCGCAAAGATGCTCACGCCCGTTCCTGTGCGGCCGTTTGTTTATTGGGGCTAACGTACGCAGTTTCAATAACTTGGGATTCGTGCTCGGTGTGGCACGTCTGCTGCATCGACGTTGGACGGAGTGAGACGCGATGGACGCGAGGAACGCAACCGTGGCCGAGTTCGCAACACAAGCCGGCGCCGAAGAGGCCGTCAGAGAACTGGGGATGTCGGGTTTCGACATGCGGCAGCTTTCGATGGCAACTTGCGATTTGGGCATGGGTGAAAGCGCGGTGGGCTTTTACGACGCCGGGGATGGCGGCAGGTGCTGGGGTAATTTGGGCTCACTCAGAGGCGGCGTCTGGGGGCGCCTTTCGGGATGGGGGTACTTCTCTCTGCCGCACATCGGCCCGGTAATGGTTGCCGGGCCGTTGGGCGGCTGGATGATGGCGGCGCTTGACAACGCCGCGATCTTCGGGGGGCTGAGCGCGCTGGGAGCGGCGCTATACAGCATCGGAATCTCGAAGGACAGGGTGGCGAGGTGTGAAGCCGCGCTCCGGGCCGGGCGCCACCTGGTGGTTGCGCACGGCTCGTCCGGCCAGGTGGAGCGGGCACGGAAGGTGTTGAGCGCCGCCGGCGCGGCACAAGCAGTCACGCAGCCTTGATGGATTAAACGGTTTTCGAGAGAGGAGATCTGTATGGAAAAGAGGGGATTTCGAGCTTATCCGCGCACGGCCGCGCTGGTTGCGGCGGCGCTGCTGGTCGGGGCGGCCGCCGGCGGCATTCTGACCGCCAGGACCGGACATGCCGTGCCGGTGGTAACGACTGTGGCGGCCGGCCGCCCGCTGCCCGCCGGATCGCTGGAGATGGGCTTCGCGCCGGTCGTAGCGAAGGTGCTGCCCGCGGTGGTGAACGTTTCGTCCACAAAGATAGTCCGGACGACGTCGGACGACTCGCCGTTCTCCGACCCGTTCTTCCGCCAGTTCTTCGGCGACCAGTTCAATATCCCGCGCGAAAGGCGCGAGAGCAGCCTCGGCTCGGGCGTAATCGTCAGCCCGGAGGGCTACATACTGACGAACGACCACGTGGTGGACGGCGCCGGGGAAGTCAAGGTGCTTCTCGGTGATAAGCGCGAGTTGCCGGCCAAAATAGTCGGCGCCGATAAGCGGACCGATGTGGCAGTCCTGAAAGTTGCCGCAAGCGGCCTTCCGGTTCTTCCCTTCGGCGACTCGAGCTCGGTGCGCCCGGGAGACATCGTGCTGGCCGTCGGCAACCCGTTCGGTTTGAACCAGACGGTGACCATGGGCATCGTCAGCGCCACAGGGCGCGGCAACCTGGGCATCGAACAGTACGAGGACTTCATCCAAACAGACGCCGCGATCAACCCCGGCAACTCCGGCGGCGCCCTCGTGAACGCGCGCGGCGAGTTGATCGGCATCAACACGGCGATTCTGTCCGGCGGCAGCGGCGGCAACCAGGGCATCGGCTTCGCGATTCCGATCGCCATGGCGCAGCACGTGATGACTCAGATCATCGAGCACGGCCGCGTGACGCGGGGATACCTGGGCGTGAATATTCAACAGGTTACGCCGCCGATGGCCAAGGCCTTCGGCCTGAAGAGCGCCGAGGGCGCGCTGGTGGGCGATGTCGCGCCTGGCGGCCCGGCGGCCAAGGCCGGGATCAAAGTCGGAGACGTCGTTCTCGCCATCAACGGGCAGCCGCTCTCCGACAGCCGCGCGCTTCAACTCAAAGTCGCAACAATGGCCCCCGGCACTGTCGCCAGGCTCAAGGTGCTGCGCAATTCCGGCGAGATCGAGATCCCGGTCACTCTCGGCGAAATGCCCTCGGACGGCAGCCGCTCCGGCCGCGGCCAGGGCTCCGACAGCGCCATGGACGGGGTGAGCGTGGAGACGCTGACACCGGATATCGCCAATCAGATCGGCGTCCCGCCCGGAACCAGAGGCGTGGTCGTGGATTCCGTGGACGATTCCAGCGCCGCGGCGGGCGTGGGCCTGAGGCGCGGGGACGTCATCGAGCAGGTCAACCGCAAGCCGGTGGCAAACGCGGCCGAGTATCAGAGAGCTGTCAACGCCGCTGGAAACCAGCCGGTTTTGCTGCTTGTGAACCGCGGCGGTACGACGTCCTTCGTTATGGTTGAACCGTAAGCTCCTGCTTCGCAGCCGGGGCCGCGGCGGGCGCCAGCCGCTCGAGTGCCTCGCGCAGTTCGGCTGATTTGACGGGTTTCGAGACGTACCCGTCCATGCCGGCCGCGAGGCACTTTTCTTTGTCGCCCTTTATGGCGTGTGCCGTAAGAGCGATTATCGGGGTGCGCGCGGCGCCAGTCTCGCGCTCGTGCTCCCGCATCCGGGCCGTCGCTTCGAAGCCGTCCACATCCGGCATCTGTATGTCCATCAGAACGGCATCGAACGCCTGGGCGGCAAACAGTTCCACCGCCTCCCTTCCGTTGCCGGCCAGCACCGGAGAATAGCCGAGTTTCTCGAGCATCTTCACGATCAGCCGCTGGTTGATCGAGTTGTCCTCTGCAACCAGAACGCGTGCGCCCTGGCCGGGCCGGTTCCCGGAGCGCAGCGCGGCGCCGGGTTCCGCCCCGGCAGCCGGTGCATTTGCTCCGAGCGCGCGCATTATGGCCTCGAACAGGTCCGGAGCGCTGACGGGCTTCGTCACGCAGGCGGCTATGCCGGAATCTTTGCACCCAGGCAAGTGGTGCTGCCCCACAGACGTGAGCAGCAGCATCGGCGCACCATCCGCGATGTTCTCGCGCCGGATCCGTCCGGCGAGCGTCGCCCCGTCCGTTCCCGGCATCCCGTAGTCGATAATCACCAGCCCGAAGTGATGCGCGCCTAAGGCGGCAAGCGCCTCTTCGGCTCCTTCCACGGCCGTGGGTCGCATACCCCAGGAGCGCGTCAGTTCTGTGAGAACGCGCCGATAGGAGAGATTGTCGTCCACGATGAGCACGGGAAGGTTTTCGGGGATTTCGGCCGGGCGCAATGCCGGCGCGGCCGGGTGGTTCAGTCCCAGATCCACCGTGAAGTGGAACGTGCTGCCTCGGCCCGGTTCGCTGTCCACCCAGATCCGCCCGCCCATCTTCTCGACGAGCCGCGAGGCGATCGTCAGCCCCAGCCCGGTGCCGCCGAACTGGCGCGTGATGGATCCGTCCGCCTGCGTGAACGCTTTGAAGATGGCCTCCCGGCGGTACGGCGGGATCCCCAAGCCGCTGTCGCTGACTGAGAATTGCAGCAGCACACGACCGCCCGTGCGCTCCCGTTCCCGGACGATCAGCGCAACTTCTCCTCTTTGCGTGAACTTGATTGCGTTTCCGATAAGATTCGTCAGCACCTGCCGCAGGCGCAGAGGATCGCCCACCAGATGTTGTGGCACGCCGGGAGCGATGTCGCAGATAAACTCGAGGTCTTTCCGCACGGCATGCACCGCGAGCGGGCGCACGGCGCCGGCCACCATCTCTTGCAGAACGAACGGAACGCTGTCGATCTCGAGCTTCCCGGCCTCGATCTTGGAGAAATCCAGTATGTCGTTAATGACGGCCAGTAGCGCTTCCGCCGAAGCTTTAGCCGTGGAAATGTAGTCGCGCTGCTCGGCATCCAGATCGGTATCGAGAGCCAGTTCCGTCATGCCCAGAACGCCATTCATCGGGGTGCGGATCTCGTGGCTCATGTTGGCCAGGAACTCGCTCTTCGACCGGTTGGCCGCTTCGGCGGCCTCCTTGGCTTTCACCAGGTCCTCGGTCTGCTTCCGCACGCGCCGCCGCAGCACCGTGATCCAGGCAAACGCCAGCAGCGCCGTTGCGGCGAGTACCGCGACCAGGGTCAGCGTGCGCTCGGAGTTCCACCATGGAGCATTGCGCAGCACGCGTATGCCGGCAGGCGAGCGCAGGAGCACCGAAAACCGCTGCGGCGCCAGATGTCCCCGCGCCAGCGGTTCGATCGCCGTGATGCCGGAAACCCGCAGCAGGCTGCCATTTTCAAGAGCCGGCAGACGCCCGTCCTGCACGCGCGCCGCAAAAAGCGTGTTGCCCGCTTGCAGCAGCAGCGTCTGATCGCTCGCCGCCGCCGTCTGGTCCACCAGGAACCCGTCGATCGTGACGAGTTCGGCGTCCCAACCATTGTCGAGAATGTCCGTGACCGTCGCCAGCTTCGGCTCCGGGACCGCGCCGGCGCCGATTTTCTGAAGATTTGCATCCCGCAGAACGGGATTGAAGTCGCCTGCCTCCGCGAAACCGGTCGCTTCCACCAGGTCGCCGATCGACAATCTGACGGGCGAGTGGTTTTGGACGGCGAGTCCGCCCGTCTCGTCTGCAATGTAGGTCGGGCCCTCGGGACTCGCCATCAACACCACGCCGAGTATGCGCGAGGGCTTGTCCCCGCTCACGCCGGCCGGGAACTGCATCAGGTTGTCTATCCGGGTCAGCGGCGGAGGCTCTTTGGCGCCGTCCTGGACAACCTGGATCCACTCCGGGCCTGGCACGCGCACCGCGACCCCCACAAGCTGCCGCCTGTAATTGAAAAGAGGCGTAAACACGCCGTTTACGCGGACCCGCGAGTACATCAGCCGCCGCGGCGGCGCCGTCGCCGGCAACTCCGCGTAGAACCGGTGCAAACCCGACCGCAAACCGATGTAGACGTGCCCGGCATCGCTGTAAACCGAATGCACCCTCCCCTCCACGGAGATCCAGGTGCTGTCCGGGACCGACGTGATCAGATCATCCGCGGACATGCGCAGCGGCCTGGGCATCGGCGCTTCGCCTACCACGCGTATCGCCGGCTCCACAATGACGGGCGCAAAGTCGCCCGGTCCGCTGAAGCCGCTGATCTCGACGAGTTGACCGGCACGGAGGGCCGGCATCCGGTTCTGGTTCGCGCCCACAACGACATAGATGCCGTCGGTCGCGTCCTGCACGGTGAGGTTGGATCCTACCGGATTGTAGTACGTCACCACCGCGCGGATGCGCAGGGGATACCCTAACCGCGCATCCTTCTCCGGCAGGTGATGCACGGCGGCCGCCGTGGTCAGCAGCGGCAGTTCCGGCGAGGCCGGCCGCGCGCGCTCCACCGGCGTGCAGTCTTCGAGAACCCGCGCGCCCGGGGCGCCTGCCGTGAAGCCGGCCACGTCGAGCACGGCGCCGGGTTCGAGCGCGGTGGAAGGAGCCGGTTTCAACAGAACCGCGCCCGTGCGGTCCCGGAGCACAAATCCTTGGGCTGTGCGGGCGACTGAACCCCGCAGCCTCACGCGATGCGCAGTCTTCCTGCCCGCTCCGAACGCCCCGGCTACTGACTGCACCTTGAGTTCCTGCGGCGGCGCGGCGGGCTTGACCACCGTGATCTCATTCATCGATGGCACCAGCATGTTCAGCCGGGTGACCGTGCCGGCCGCATCCACGCTGGCTGCGAGCACTCCCCGCACCCGCACCAGGGAGCCCACGTACGCCATGTAGCCGACTGCGCCCACGTTGCGGACGCGGACGTCAACCTTTTCGCCCTCCGTGTCGAGGTTCAGCGCCAGCCTTCCGCTGTGGTCTATGGTTGCCGACCGGACTACGCCATCCACCTCCACGAGCCGGTACTGAAGCCCTCCCGAGACCAGATCCGCCGCCCTTGCCCGCACCGGTGCGGCCGCCTGTTGGGAAGGTACGACGGTGAGTGATTCACTCACGACAGACGGGCTGACGTCTCCGCCTGAAACCGTGCCTGTGAGCGTCACCCACTGTCCGGAGGAAAGCGGCAGGTCCGTGCCGTAGTTCTCGATGCGGGCTGCGCCTGTGGCGTCCTGCAAGAACAGATGCCCCAGAATGCCATCGGCGTAAGTCACCTCGGCGCGCACGCGAACCGGAACCGCGGCCGAAACACGCGCCGGCAGCTTTCGCAGTTGCCCGAGCGCGGTAATCTCCGCCTTGGCGGATGGGACTTTGACATCCTCGCAGCCCTCCGCCAGAAAGGCAAGGATAGCTGCGCCCGCGGCGGCAACGTGCAGCCACACGCGGGCGTAATGCGAGTTCCGCGGCACGCCCCACTTATCGGCACGGCGGCGTGCGAATCTTAACGGCAAGCGGCCTGACCCCAGGCCGGCACGCGCCGGTGCGCATAAGACTTAGCATCGACAATGCCCGGGGCGGGAATCGAACCCGCACGCCCCTTACGGGGCAAAGGATTTTAAGTCCTTTGCGTCTGCCTGTTTCGCCACCCGGGCGCGTCGCCCTATTATAGCCGCCGGAGCAACCCCGCCCCGCGGTATGCTTGGAGCAACCCGCACCAGAGGAGGAAGCTATGGCGTACGTGATCGCCGAGCCGTGCATCGGGACCAAGGACACAGCCTGCGTGGACGCCTGCCCCGTCGATTGCATCCACCCCAGGAAGGACGAGCCGGCCTTCGCCGCATCCAAAATGCTCTATATCGACCCGGCCGAATGCATCGACTGCGGCGCGTGCGTGCCCGTGTGCCCCGTCTCGGCGATATTCCCGCTCGACGACCTGCCCCCAAAATGGGCCCACTTCGCGCACGAGAATGCCGCCTACTACTCGCACTGAGCCGCCCCCGGGCCGTGCCGCGGCTTCTTAAGAGCCGTAGGGCGCCGGGGCGGACCTGATGGTCGCAGCGGGCACAAGCCCCGGCGGCGGCTGCCTGAAGCCCGCCCCGCGCTATCCTGATGCGTGATGCGCATGTTTGTACAGGCGCTCCGGACGCGATCGAGAAGACGCGCGCTGCGCGCGGCCGCGATCGGTTCGCTCGCGCTCCCGCTCGTGCTGCTCAGGGGAGCGCCCGAGACCGCATCTCCGATGCGTTTCGAACTTAAGCCGATCGCCTTTCGCCTCGAGAACGGTGAGATAACGGCCCGGCACGTGCCCGCCACTATGGCCGGCGGGCTCGCCGTTTTCGACTACAACCGCGACGGCCGCCCCGACATTTTCTTCACCAACGGCGCCAATCTCGCAACGCTGAAAAAGGACGATCCGAAATATTCCAACCGCCTGTTCCGCAACGACGGCAATGGCGTATTCACCGACGTCACCGCGCAGGCGGGCCTCGCCGGATCGGGCTTCGACAGCGGCGCCGCGGTTGCCGATTACGACAATGACGGCTACCCCGACCTGTTCGTGGCCGGCGTGCACCGCAGCACTCTATACCACAACAACGGCGACGGCACGTTTACCGACGTCTCCGAAAAGGCCGGCATCAATACGCCAGATGCGAAGTACGGCCCGCTGTGGGCCATAGCCGGAGTATGGGTGGACGTGAACAACGACGGCCTGCTCGATCTGTTCATCGTCGACTATCTCAAGTGGGACTACGCCACCGAGCCGCTCTGCGAATACAAGGGCGTCTCCGACTATTGCAGCCCCAGGATGTACGAGCCCACGCCCAACCGCCTGCTGCTCAACCGCGGCGGCGGCAGGTTCGAAGATGTCTCGGAGAAATGGGGCGTCCGCCGGCACCTTGGCAAGGGCATGGGCGGCGCGATGGCCGACTACGATCACGACGGGCGCCCCGACATCTTCGTCACCAACGACTACTCGTACAACTTTCTCTTCCATAACCTCGGCGACAGGTTTGAGGAGGTCGCGTTCGAAAAGGGCGTACCCCTCGCCGAAGACGGCAACTTCATCTCCGGAATGGGCGTGGACTTCCGCGATTTCGACAACGACGGCTTCGCCGACATCGCCTTCGTCGCGCTGGCGCGGCAAACATTCCCGCTGTTCAAAAATCTCGGCGGCCGCGAGTTCAAGGAAGTCACGATGCAGAGCGGCATGCGCAAGCAGAGCTTTGCAATGGCGGGCTTCGGGCCTGGATTGTACGATCTCGACAACGACGGCTGGAAGGATCTGTTCGTCTCGCGCGGCGATGTGCTCGCGCATCCCATGCCGGGCGACAAGGTGGAGCAGCACAATACCGTGTTTCGCAATCTCGGCGCGGGCGGCGGATGGCAGCCGCTCACGGAAGAGGCGGGGTTCGGCGCGGCCGCTCCGGCGCGCCACCGCGGCCTCGGCTTCGCCGACCTCGACGGCGACGGCCGTATCGACGTCGTCACGACGGCGCTCGCCGGCCCGGCGGAGATCTGGATGAACCGCAGCGCGGGCGCGGGCCACTGGCTCGATATAGCCCTCGAGGGGACAAAGAGCAACCGGGACGGCATCGGCGCCCGCATCGACGTGACAACCGGAAGCGGCATGCAGTCCAACCACATGACTACGAGTGTGGGCTACGCTTCATCAAGCTGCGGGCCGGTCCACTTCGGGCTCGGCCCGGACGCCGTCGCCGCAAAGGTCGAGATTCACTGGCCCAGCGGCGCCGTACAGACGCTCGGCAACGTCCCCGCCGGCCAGGTGCTGAAGGTCACCGAACCGCGTCGGTAAGCGCGCGCACCCGCGAGCGGGAATTCCGCGCGGCGGCGCAGCCTGCCTCCGATGCGCTTCCTGCGCCGGCGCGACCCCGGGCGGGGCGGAGCCTTTCCGGCGCCCGGCGCACCCGGCCCGGCGGCCGCCTCACTTCACCTTCTCGGCAATAGACTTTGCCTGGAGGAACAACAACAGGTAATCCGGCCCGCCCGCCTTCGAGTCCGTGCCGGACATGTTGAATCCGCCGAACGGGTGCGCGCCCACCATGGCTCCCGTACACTTCCGGTTGAAGTACAGGTTGCCGACAAAGAACTCGCGCCGCGCGCGCTCTATTTTTTCCCGGTTGTTCGTGTAAACCGCGCCCGTCAGCCCGTACTCGCAGCAGTTCGCCAGCCGCAGCGCGTCGTCGAAATTCTTCGCCTTGGTCACGGCCAGCACCGGCCCGAAGATCTCTTCCAGGAAAATCACCGCGTTTTCCGGAACGTCGGCTATCACCGTAGGCTGGATGAAGTACCCGTCGCCTTCCGCCGGCCCGCCGCCCACGACGAGGCGGCCTTCCTTCTTGCCGGTCTCGATGTAATTCAGGATCGAGTCACGCGCGCGCTCGTTGATCACCGGCCCCATGTAGTTCCCCGGGTCATCGGAAGGGCCCACAGTTATCTGCTTAACGCGCTCGCTGAGCTTCTTCAGGAACTCGTCGTAGATCGCCTCATCGACGATCGCCCGCGACGCCGCCGAGCACTTCTGGCCCTGGTAGCCGAAGGCCGAAACCAGCACGCCCTGCACGGCTTCATCGAGGTCCGCCTCGCGGTCCACGATAATGGCGTCCTTGCCGCCCATTTCGGCCACCACGCGCTTTATCCAGATCTGTCCCGGCTGCGGCCTGGCCGCCAGTTCGTTAATGTGAAGGCCGACGGGCTTGGAGCCCGTGAACGATACGAACCGCGTCTTGGGGTGCGTCACCAGCGTATCGCCGACCTCGCCGCCCGGCCCCACCAGCAGGCAGAAGCTCTTCGGCGGGAACCCGGCCTCGCGCAGCACCTCGGCGAACTTCGCCGCGATGGTGGGCGTATCGCTGGAGGGCTTGAGCACCACGGTGTTGCCCGTCACCAGCGCCGCTGTCGTCATGCCCGCCAGTATCGCCAGGGGGAAGTTCCACGGCGGAATAACGATGCCCACGCCGAGCGGCAGGTACTCGATGTCGTCCCTCTCGCCCGGCAACTGCACCTCCGCCGGCTTCGGCCCGGCGTACCGCATCATCTCGCGCGCGTAGTACTCGCAGAAGTCGATGGCTTCCGAAACGTCGGCTTCGGCTTCGATCCACGTCTTGCCGGCCTCGTAAACCAGCCAGGCGTCGAACTCCAGTTTCCGGCGCCGCAGTATGGCCGCCGCACGCAGCAGCATGTCTATGCGCTCGCGAGCGGGCGTGCGGCTCCACTCGGGAAAGAACGCGTACGCTTCTTCAACGGCGCGCGCCGCGAGCGCCCGGTCTGCTTTCTGATGTACCCCGACTACCTCGGACGGGTGCGAGGGGTTGCGCGACTCCAGTTTCTGCTCGGTGCGCACGGCTTCGCCGCCGACGATGACGTCGTACTCGCGGCCGAACTGCGCGCGCACCGCGGCGAGCGCCTGCTCCATTGCCCGCTTGTTTTCAGGGATGGAAAAGTCCGTGTACGGCTCGTTGCGGAACTCCGGCGCACCGCCGGCCACATCGGCCCGCTCGGATGTTGTCATGTCTATTTGTATACCTCCCGGCGGCGGTGGGCCGGGCAAACCGCCTCAGCCCATCATGAATTTGCGCCCGCGCTCGAATACGTCCGCCGCGCCCGCCGCGACCCCGGCCGTCTTGCGGTAAGCTTCGCGCCCGGCGCCGACAACAGTTTCGTACGCCTCGCGTCCGGCATCGGAAACCGCGTCGTACGCCTCGCGAACCGACTCGGCGGCGCCGGTGATCGCTTCACGCGCGTCCTCGGTCTTCCTGCGGATGAACCTGCGCGTTTCCTTGCCCGATTTCGGCGCATACAGCAGCGCCACGCCGGCCCCTGCCGCCGCGCCGATCAGAAGCCATACTATCCGTCTTGCACCACGGTTACGTGCCATCTACATCCCCCCTTTCTTTTATTGTAAAACGCGAATCCCGGCCCGCATACCGCTGCTAACATGTGGATATGGCTGGGGAGAACCTCGTTACTGTGTTTCGTTCGGACGACGTCGATGCCGAGGAGCAGGCGGCCATTCTCCGCGACATGCTTGGAAACGTTGATATATCCGCGGAGGTCTACGGTACGCACGAGGGCGCTTATGAGGTGCGAGTGCGCCCCGAGCAGGAGGATGCGGCCCGGGAGTTCATCGCTACACAGCGGGGCTTCCGGCCGGAGGATATGGACCTCTCACACGAACTCGACATGGTAACGGTGTTCAGCTCTCAGGAGTACAACGCCGAGATGGTCGCCACGGAGATACGGAGCGTTCTCGAGGCGAACGGCATTCCATCCGTCCTGGTAAGCGGCAGCATGTTCCCCAGCCTCGAGTTTCAGGTCCGCGTGCCGCGCGACCGCGTCGACGACGCCCGCCGCGCCATCGCCGCCGCCGAGGAAGCCGGCCCGTCCGCCGCTGAAGAAGCCGAGCGCGAGTCGGAGGAGGGCGGCGGCCCCCGGTTCGGCGGCTAGGATCCGGAGTTGCAGGTTGAAAGTGTCCGGGGGCGGCGGCGCCTTGCCCGCGCCGGCCTCCGGGTCCGGCTTGGGCGCAATCAGCCTTCGCCCCCTTACCTTCCGATATACGGACGCGTGTGCCAGCGCCAGGAATCGAGCCACAACCGCCGTCCGTCGCTGCGCACTGTGATATAGCCCCAAAGGTCCGTTCTCATCACCCGGGCTCCCGCTTCCTCCAGCCGCTCTATGACGTCCCGGTGAGGGTTGCCGAACTGGTTTTCGAAACCTGCTGAAATCAGCGCCACCTCGGGGTGGACTCGCGCCAGGAACTCGGGCGTGGTGGAGGTCCTGCTTCCATGGTGGGCGACTTTGAGCACGTCGGCCCTGAGCGGCGCCTCCCCGCCCGCAAGCGCCCGTTCCACCTGACGCCCGATGTCGCCCGTGAGCAGAAACGAGGTGTTGCCGTAAGTCACTCGCAGCACGAGCGAATCGTTGTTCTCCTTCGCTTCGCCTTCCGGCGCCGCGAGCACGTCGAACCCCGCGCCGCCGTAGGTAAACTTCTGGCCTGTCTTAAGGCGGCCGGGCGTCCACAGCTCGCGAGGCCGGAAGTTCGCGATTATCGCGGGCAGGCCGCCGGTGTGGTCTTCGTGATTGTGTGTGACGGCGACGGCGTCGAGCCTGCGGATGGAGCGGCTCCACAGGTAAGGCGAAACAACGTCCTCGCCGATATCGAGCGCCGGCTTGCGGCTCCGCCCGTATGCGGCAATTCCGCCCGCATCCACCAGCATCAGCTTGCCATCGGGCAGGGCGAGGAACAGGCTTTCGCCCTGCCCGACATCGATTGCCGTCAACTCCAGTTCGTGTGCGGCGACACGAGGCGCGAACGGATGCCATACCATCAGGGCGAGCAGCGCCGCGGCGGCCGCCAGCAGCGGCGGTTTCCGCCATGCGGCGAAAAGCACCAGCGCGGCCGCAAGCGCCGCGGCCAGCCACAGCGGCGGGTCGGGAACGCGCCACGCGCTCTCCCATTGCGCATGCCAGGCCGCCGCCGCGCGCGCCGCCCCGAGCAGCGCCGCCGCGGCGTTCGCGAGCCATTGCCATCCCGTGAGCACCGCGCCGAAACCGAGTGGCACCACCAGCGAGGTCAGCGGCACGATGATCACGTTCGCCGTGACGCCCGTTATCGAGACGCGGTGAAAGTAGAGAGCCATCGGCAGCGCCAGGCCGAACTGCATTACCGCGGACACTGCCGCCAGGTCGAATGCGTAGATGGCCGCGCGCAGAACCGCCTGCATCGCGAACAGCCACACGCGCGCCGGAATGCGCGACAGCAGGCGCAGCGTTTCCGCGAGCAGGCGCAGCTCCACCCGGAAGTGCGCCTCGCGCGGCGCAAGGTGCAGATCGAGTTCCACCTCGGTAATGTGCCGGAGAGCGCGCGCGTACGGCTGCGATGTGCGCTCGATGAGCGGCACCGCCAGCGCTCCCAGCACGGCGACGGAGAGGAACGAAAGCTGGAAGCTGGCGTCGAAGAGCTGCTCCGGATCGGCAATCAGGAATGCTATTGCGACAGCCGCAAGCAGGTTCAGCAAGCGCGTCTTCCGGAAAAAGAAGCGCCCCACCGCGAACAAAGTACATGCCGCCGCAGCCCGCGCCACCGGCGCGCTTCCGCCGCACAGAAGCGCATACAGCCACGCTGCCGCCGGCGTCAGTATCAGGCTGAGCCACGCCGGGCAGGATGCCAGCCGCAGGAGGAAAAGGAAGATGCCGATGACCACCGTCACGTGCAGCCCGGAGATGACCAGCGCGTGGTAGGTTCCGGTGCGGCGAAAGTCTTCAATCCATGTCCGCTCGATTTCGGCCCGCTGGCCCACCAGCAGGCCCTTCATCATCGCGCTTTCCCAGCGCCGGCCGGCGTACAGCCGGTCGATGCGGTCCAGCACCGCACTCCGAAGCGCGTACAGCGCCGATTCCAGCCGCGAGCCGCACTGGCCCTTAAGCACGCGCACCGAACCGGCTCGGCCCGATGCCGTCCAGTAGATGTTCTGTCTCGCCAGGTACCGCACGTAATCGAACGCGCCGGGGTTGCCGTAATTGTGCGTGCTGCGTATACGCGCCTCCAGTTCCACGTTTTGTCCGTAGCGCAGCGGTGGAAGCTGGTCGCCGTACAGGCTTACACGCACGTTCGCGCCCGGCTCGAGCGCCAGCACGAACTGCTCGCGCCCGTCGCTGAACGCCGGCGGCTCCACCACGCAGCCGGCGGCAATCACCACCTCGCGGCTTCCCGCATCGAGCTGCGGCGCCGGCTCGGGACGGCGAGTTGTTCCAGCCAGCGCACCCGCCGCGGCGAGCGCGAGCAGATACGCCGGCCGCCGCGCGCGCCTTGGAGCGCCGGCCAGCCCGGCAAACACGGCGATTGCCGCAAGAGCCGCAATCGCCGCAAGCAGCTCCCCCACGCCGAACTCTACGTACCGCGCCGCCACGATACCGGCCACCAGCGCGGCAGCCGGCGCCGTGAGCGGGTTAGAGCGGTTTGTCGGCCCGGCCGCCGCGGGAACCCCCGCACGCGCCGCGGCCGGGCCGCCATCGCGGGAAAGCGGTTGCCGCGCTTGAGATGGCGGGGCGTCCACCGGGTTGGGCGGCGTTTCGTTCGACACAATCTCCCTTATGAACTAGTGCGACAGCTCCGGCGGGAATCACACCCAAACGCGAGCCGACGCGCCCGGCTCTGATCCGTTGCACTCGCGCCGGCAACCGCCTGCTAGAATCACTCGCGTGGCCCGCTATGGCGTGATCGCAGACGACCTTACCGGCGCATGCGATGCGGGCGTGCAATTCGCGCAGCACGGCCTCTCCGCCCTCGTGTGGCTCTCCGCCGCTGAACCGCCGGCCTGCGATGTGCTTGTGCTCTCGACCGCGAGCCGGCGGGATGCGCCGCACATCGCGCAGAGAAAGGTGCGCAACGCTCTCGGCACGCTCGCACGCGCCGGCGCCGGGCTCATCTTCAAGAAGATCGACTCCACGCTCAGAGGCAACATCGCGGCCGAGGTCGTAGCCTGCGGATTCGAAGAAACCTGGATCGCCCCTGCGTTCCCCGCCATGGGCCGCCAGCTAATCGGAGGCAGACTCTTTCTCAAGGGTATCGATACTGGCGTCGCGCTGGAGCCGCAGCCCGGCATACGTGTCTTCGACGCCCGCACGCAGGACGACCTGGCCTGTATCGCGCGCGAAGCGTCCGCTGATCCTAAGCGCCCGCTTCTCGCCGGCTCGGCGGGACTCGCAATCGAAGTCGCCAAACGCCTCGGCAGGCCCGAGGCGCCGCTTCCACCGGTAACAGGACGCTCCGGGCCCGCTGTCATATACATCGGATCAACGCACCCGGTCACGGAGGCCCAGACCAGGTACCTGCGCGCCTGCCGCGATGTCCACGACTACCGCCTGGTGCCGGTAAAAACCCTCGAGGGCCGTCTGGCCGGACCGATAGCACGCTATCAGGGGCGCAGCGCCGCGGGACTGATCATGACCGGCGGCGATACCGCGGCGCTGGTCTGCCGCGCCCTCGGGGTGGAGGGCATCCGGCTCATACGCGAGGCCCTGCCGGGCATCGCCTATGGCCTCATCATGGGCGGCCGCCTGAATGGCACGCCCGTGGTTACCAAAGCCGGCGGGTTCGGCCGCGAAGACACGCTTGCGGTGCTGGTAGACGCGCTGCGGAAAGGGTTTCGATGAGAATCGCGGTAACGATGGGGGATCCGGCGGGCATCGGTCCGGAGGTGATTGTGAAGGCGCTCGCGCAGCTCGGCGGCGCTGCCGAGTGGATCGTAGTGGGCCACGAGCCCGTCATGCGCGCGGCCGGGCTGCCCGCAGCCATTCCCGTTCGCGAAACCGGAGGTGCGGCTGCCGTTCCGGGCGTGTTGAGCGCCGAAGCGGGACGCGCCGCGCTTGCGGCCGTTCGCGAGGCCACCGGGATGTGCCTGCGCGGGGAAGCCGCAGCCATGGTCACCGCGCCCGTAAACAAAGAAGCCATAGCGAGCACGGGTGAGCCCTTCACCGGGCATACCGAGTACATAGCGGCGCTGTGCGGCGCCAAAGAATCGTGGATGCTGCTTTCCGGCGGCCGGCTTCGCGTCGTCCACGTCTCCACGCACATATCGCTGCGGCGCGCCTGCGACCTCGACACCGGCCGCATCGCCCGCACCATTCAGGCGGCGCACGATGCGGGCCTGCTGCTCGGCTTCGAGCGCCCGCGCATAGCGGTATGCGCGCTCAACCCGCACGCGGGCGAGCACGGCCTGTTCGGAGACGAGGAGGAGCGCTTCATCGCACCCGCCATCCGCATCGCCTCGGATGCCGGCATAGCCGCCGCCGGCCCGGTGCCCGCCGATACCGCCTTCGTTAAAGCCGTGCGCGGCGCCTACGACCTGGTGGTCGCGATGTACCACGACCAGGGGCATATCCCAGCCAAGCTGCTGGGCTTCGACGAGAGCGTTAACGTGTCGCTGGGCCTGCCCATCATCAGGACCTCAGTGGATCACGGCACCGCGTTCGACATCGCCGGCAAGGGCGTAGCCGGCCCCGGCAGCATGATTGCGGCGCTACGCCTGGCCGTCCGCATGGCGCGCCGCCGCGAGGAACTGCTCCAGCGCGGCTGACGCGCGGCGGCAGACCTCGGCGTGCCGCGCCCGCTTATCGCGCCTGAGCCTCCGAAGCGTTTCGCCGTCGAGCGGCGGCAGCAGGTCGAAGGTGATGTTCGCGGGCTGGTAAGAGCGCGGATCGGCGGCCGAGATGTAGTGAGCCAGCGAGCCAAGCGCCGTTTCGCGCGGGAACGGAACGGGCTCGCGCCCCGCGGCGGCCGCAGCGGCGTTCCGCCCGGCCATCAGGCCCGTCGCGATTGCCTCGATGTAGCCCTCGGTCCCCGCAAGCTGCCCCGCGACGAACACGCGCTGCGCGTTCTTCAGCCGCAGAGTCGCCGTCAGCGCCGCCGGTGCGTTGATGTACGTGTTCCGGTGCACCTGGCCGTAGCGCAGGAACTCGGCGCGCTCCAGGCCCGGAATCATGCGCAGCACGCGCGCCTGCTCGCCGAATTTCAAGTGGTTCTGAAACCCGACGAGGTTGTAGCTGCCGGCACGCGCGTCCTCCTGCCGGAGCTGCGCCACAGCCCACGGGCGCCGCCCCGTGCGCGGGTCGATCAGCCCCATCGGCTTCATGGGACCGAAGCGCAGCGTGTCGCGCCCGCGGCGCGCCAACTCCTCGATGGGCAGGCACGCTTCGAAATACGGCACGTCATCCGCGATCTTCCCGCTGAAGCTCTCGGCACTCGTCAACGCATCAAGGAAACGCTCGTACTGTTGTTTGTCGAGCGGGCAATTGACGTAGTCCGCCGAACCGTCGAGCGACTTGCCGTACCGCGAGGCGCGAAACGCGACGCTCATGTCGACCGATTCCGCATCCACAATCGGGCTGATCGCGTCGTAGAAGAACAGGCTCTCGGAGCCTGTGAGCCTCGCGATTTCATCCGCCAGCGCGGGGCTCGTAAGCGGTCCGCCGGCGAGGATAACTATGCCGTTTTTGGGTATTTCCCGCACTTCCTCGCGACGAAGCTCAATTGAGGGGCATTCCATAACCGCCTTTGTGGCCGCTTCGGCAAAGGCGGTGCGGTCGACCGTGAGTGCGTGTCCAGCGGGGATGCGCGAGCGTGAGGCGATCTCCATCAGCAGCGAACCGAGGCGCCGCAACTCCTGTTTGAGCTGCCATGGAGCGGAGCCTTCCTGCTCTGTTTTAAGAGAGTTGGAGCATACAAGTTCCGCCAGACGGTCCGTCGTGTGCGCTGCTGTGGAGCGCACCGGGCGCATTTCATAAAGCACAACCCGGCATCCGGCATTGGCCGCCTGCCAGGCGGCTTCGGTGCCCGCGAGACCGCCTCCGATCACGTAAACGCAGGCATCTTCGGGTCTTGGCGTGGTGCTCACTGGTTGGGTGTACCCGGTCCCAAAGAGGGGTACATTGGCTGGGCTGGCAGGCCAAATTGGCCGGATTGGCCTGCCTGGCCGCCGGCCGGCTGGCCAAACTGCCCGGGCTGGTTGGGAACACCCGCGCCGGGCAACATCATCCCGGTTTTGTCCTTTCGCGGGTCATAAACGAACTCCCACTCGTCGTACTGAGTGCGGTTGTCGTAGCGCATGATGCTCTTCTGTTCGAGTTTGCTTGCGACGCCCGCTATGCCGCCGCCGCCAAAATTGTTATTCGACTGCCCGAAAACGCCTCCCGCGGCGCCGGAGCCGGCCGGTGGGCCGGCAAAACCCTGAGTTCCGGGCGCGCCCTGATTTGCCGCGGGGTTGAACAACTGATTCGCGACTGCCGCAGGCACTCCGGGGAAAGGCGAATTGGCAGGGGGGTTCTGTTGGTTCGGGTACATCCCCGGCGCGTTCGGAGGCGCCGCGGGCACGCCCTGGGGCGCGCCGTAAGCACTGTCTCCCAGCGCCTGCCCGAACTGCGTTCCCGCACCGTACGGGGCCGGTTGCGGCGACTGCTGGGGGTACTGAACCGGGTTCTGAAAAGGAACCGGCACGGGCGTTACGACGGCTCCCGAACCACGCTGCCACGGCAGTGCCGGGCGCTGGACAATCACAGACGCCTGTCCCGGCACGCCTGGGATTCCCGAAGGAGGCATGTTCTGGCCGGGCACGTACGGCTGGGCGGGCGCATACGGCTGGCCTGCAACGGGCTGCGCGCCGGGGTAGTACGCCCCGCCCGGAACCGGCTGCTGCGTTTCGTCGGCGTTGTCGCCGTCCGGGTTCTGGGGCTGATCTGGATATTGAGCCTGCCCGGCAGGCGGTTCATCGCCGTAAGCGCCGGGCTGGGGCTGGCCTTGCGGTGGAAACGGCGTGGGCCTGAAGTCGCTCCGGCGCATGCGCGCCCAGGGCGCGGACTGCTGCTGCTGATCGGGCGCCAGGCTCTGCTGCCCGGCGATTTCCTCTACCGGCGTTCCGAAGTTGTTATCGCCTTGACCCGGGGCTTGCGGCGCCTTCTGCGTTTTCGAATCCGTCAGCATGCCGCCGGGGCCAATATGCACCAGCCGCCATTCGTCGGAACCCGTCATGGGGTCCTTATAGCGGCGGCGCAGGTAGCGGCGGTTGTTGAAGTTCTCAAGGTCGTCGAGCGTAGCGGGATAACGCCCGTTGTTCTGGCGGACGAAGAGCTGAATGGCGCGCTTGTACTGCTCGCCGCGGTCGATCAGCAACTGTTCTTTGGCGCGCTGCGCCTCGAAGGCGACGCGCGGCAGTTCGCGGTAGAGCGCGATGGCTACGAATGCGGCCATCAGGAACACGAGAAGCAAGGCGAAGCCGGGCCGGCGCCGCCCGCCGCGCAGGCGCGCAGGACGCCGGCGGGCACCTCCCATTTCCCGCACCGCCGCTTCGAGCCGCCTCATCCGATTGGTTCCTGAAGGGCGAGCGTCTGCTCGCGTTTTTGCTCCGTATCCTCGACTACAACCGAGTTTATGCCTATGCGCAGAATCTTGTAGCGCTTCTTCACCACCGCGCCCTCATCGGCAACAATGATGTCGTCGCCGTCGAGAAAAAACGCCCGCTTCACTCCGGGCCGCGCCTGGGAATATCCGAAAAACTTCAGCGGAATGGGCGGCGGAAGCGGCTTGACGGCTTCGGCCGGCTTCACGGATTCCGCGGCCGCGGCCAGCGCAGCCGGAGATTTCGGAATCACCTTCGGCTCGGGTGTTTTCGGCAGCGGCGCCGCGCCGAACTGGAACAGGTTGCGTTCGCCACCCTGGAGCGCCACGGACTGCACCTTGGCAAGGAGGTCGAGCCGCAGGGTGGGGTCGATACTGGCGGGATCGACGCCGCCGCCCACGCGCATTTTGAACTCCACTCCCGCACGTGCGTTGCGGCGCGTCCCGGCCCGCGACGGCGGTTGTGAGGGCGCCGGTTCCGGACCGGGCCGCGAGATGTCCGGCGGGGGCAGTTCGCTGCGGGAGGCGCGAGCCACCGGTTGCTGCTGCGGTTCGGCGGGAGGCGAGATTACGTTCGTGTAGAACACATACAGCAGGACCAGCCCGAGGGCGGCCAGCCAGATGAGCTGCTTCCTGTTTTCGAAGCCGGTCTTCATGCGCCCGTCCTCTCCCGCGCCGCGGCGCCGTCTTCCCTCACGAACGCGTTCAGTTTAAGGCTCACGCTAAGCGCGGCGCCGTTCTGCTGCGGCGAGGCGCCGAGGCTCTCGATGATAAGGAACCGCGGCGAACGGTCCACAAGGCTGAGGAAACGCACCAGGTCCGCGTAGGCGCCCTCGTACTCCGCAGTGATAATGGCGCGGGTGAGGTTGTCCGCGCCCTCCACCGGCTCGAAGGAGAACGCCATGCCTTTCTGCTGGATGCCCGCCTTGCCGGCGATTTGCGACAGCTCATTGACGAGGGTGGACGACGCGGTCCGGATGTCGAGGATGTGATCCTGGAGGAACTTGTCGCCGTCGCGGCGGGCCGTAGCGACCTTGTCCACATTTCCGCGCAAGCGGAGATTTTCCTGCTCGGCCGCGCGCACCTGGGCGCGGAGCGCGGCGGCGCGCTGTTCCATCTCCTCGAGCGAGCCGGTCCAGGGTTTGAAGGCGACCAGCGCCGTGATTATGTTGGCCAGAACGAGGGCGCCGATGGCGACGCGCGCCGTGGCGCGCGGGCTCATATTGCGGAAGGAGCCTTTTCTCACGCGCGCGATCAGGTCCTGAATCGTGTCTTGGAAGCTTTTCACAGGGAGCCTCCCATGATGCGGTTGTTTCCGGAAGGAGGAATGGCGTTGTACGAAAGTGCGCCCTCCACTTGCTGACCGCCCCGGCTTGGAGCGGAGGGTGCTGCGCTTGCGGCGCCCTCAGGCAGCCGATTGTTCGAGGGCGGCCGGGCGAGCCGTTCTTGCCGGGCCTGGGTGTTCTGCGCCGGGGCGTCGAGGTCCTGTTGGTAGTTCACGCTGAACCGCCAGCGCAGCAGAGGTTCGGACTGCGTCGGGGGCATGCGGTTATGCGGAGTGGTGCGGCCGAAGCGCGGCGATTGCTCGAGCCGCACGAGGAAGTCGATCACCGGCTGTTCCGATTGCGCGCCCACAACCATGTCGAGCAGAACCTGGTTGTTCTGGCCGGTTATCTGGGGCCGGATGGAAACCAGCCGGACGTTATACGGCAGAACCTGCTCGAGGTCGCCGAACAGGCGCGTCCAGGAGATGCCCTTGGCGTAGAGCAGTTCGTTCAGGAACAGGTTGCGCTCGAGGACTACGGCGTTTTCGGGGCGACGCAGCACCTGTTCGAGCCGCGCGCGCTCGGCCGCGAGCGATTGCGACTGCGCCTCAAGCTTGGAAATTGTGCGCCGCATTTCGTCGGCCTGCCCGCTTTCGACGAGTGAAAGCGAAACCAGGAGCACCAGCGAGGCTGTGAGCAGCACGGCGGCAGCGACGGCGCCGGCCACCACGCGCCGGGCGGCTACGAACGGCTCGCTGGCGAGGTTTACGGGAATTCGCAGCTTCACCTTACGACTCCTGCGCCGATTCCAGACACCCGAACAGCCCGGCATTGTGCTGTTCGGGAGTTCCGAAGCGCGAACGGAGCGGCTCGGCTTCGGCATCCACCGCGTGTCCGATCTCGCTCCAGATCTCGTGCGTGCGCGGGCCGAATCCGGACACCAGCACGCGTTCGGGCCGTGCGTTCAACTGATCTTCCATGTAGGCGAAGGTTGGGAAGAGGTGGGAGGCAACCTCGGACGGTTCCGGACTCGTGAGTTCGATGGTGCGGTGAAGTTTCAGCACGCCGCCCGCGACGATAGCGAGCGACAGCGTGCGGCCGCTCAGCTTGGCCACGACGGATACGCCGTCCCCCTTAACCATCTCGAGCGCGCACAGGCACGATGTGGTCACAAGGCCCGGGTGGAACCCGGCCGCCCGGAACGGCGCCTCGTAGCGCGCCAGTATCTCAACCGGGGCGACCGCCACGACGACGTCCCACTTCTTCCCGTCCGGCTGCGCGTAGTAGCTGAGCGAAGCGGCATCGATGTCGAACGGCAGGCTCTTGCGGATGCGGAAGCGCACCAGGGCGCGCTGCTGTTCGGCCTCGGCGGGAAACGAATCGAAATCGAGCACGGAGACGCGCACGCTGAAGTCGGGAAGGATCAGCACAGCGCGGGCGCGCTTGCCTTCCTTGGGTGCGAACGTCCTGACCGCCGCCGAGAGCGCATCCATTTGCAAGACGTTATCGCGCACGGGAGAAACCGAGATGGTTTCGGGAGGAAACGGCTCGAAGCCGATCCGCGGCTGCCCGTCCGGCTCAATCCGAGCGGCGGCGACGCCGGCCTCGGAGAGTTCGAAAACGTACTGCGGGGGCGGGTCGTCGATGATTCTTGATAGGAGTCCGCGCGCCATGTTCAACCTTCGATGAATGTCACTTTGTTGATCTCTTTGAGAGTCGTAATGCCCTGCGCGGCCTTCTCGAGGGCGCACTCGCGCAGAAAGGTCATGCCTTCATCTCGCGCCGCGCGCTTGATTTCGGAGGTGGGCCGCTTGTCGAGGATCATCTCGCGGATGCGCTCCGTCAGGTCCAGCAGTTCGGTGATGGCCGTACGGCCGCGGAATCCTGTGCCGCCGCACTCGAAGCAGCCATCGCCTTCATAGAAGGTGGCGCCGCGCCAGGTTTCGAGCGGCAAGCCGCTGTCGAGCAGGTGCGAATCGGGATAGTGCACGGGCTTCTTGCAGTGCTCGCAGATGACGCGAACCAGTCGCTGCGCAAGGATGCAGTTGAGCGCGGAGACGAAGTTGTACGGCTCGACACCCATGTTCAAGAAGCGGCCGAGCACGTCGAAAACGTTGTTGGCGTGAACGGTGGTGAAAACCAGGTGGCCGGTGAGCGCGGCGTTGATGGCGATCTGCGCCGTTTCCTGGTCGCGGATCTCGCCCACCATCACCTTGTCCGGGTCGTGGCGCAGTATGGACCGCAGCCCGCGTGCGAACGTGAGGCCCTTCTTCTCGTTCACCGGAATCTGCGTGATGCCGCGGATCTGGTACTCGACGGGGTCCTCGATGGTGATGATCTTGTCTTCGTCGTTCTTGATCTCGCTGAGCGCGGCATAGAGCGTGGTGGTCTTGCCGGAGCCGGTGGGCCCGGTGACGAGCACCATGCCGTACGGTTCCTTAATATAGCGGCGGAATTTCACGAGGTCGTACTCGGGGAAGCCGACGACGTCGAGGGTGAGTTGAGCGAACTTCTCGCTCATCGACTCCTTGTCGAGCACGCGAAGCACCGCGTCCTCGCCGTAGATGGTGGGCATGATGGAGACGCGGAAATCGATGAGGCGGTTCTTGTAGCGGACGCGGAAACGGCCGTCCTGCGGGACGCGGCGCTCGGCGATGTCGAGTTCGCTCATCACCTTGATGCGGGAAATGATGGTGGAGTGCCAGTCCTTGGCTATGGGGGGCATCGCGTAGTGCAGCACGCCGTCGATGCGATACTTGATAACCACTTCGGAATCGCGCGTTTCGATGTGGATATCGCTGGCGCGCCGCTCGAGCGCGTTGAAGATGGTGGTGTCGACAAGGCGGATGACGGGGGCGATATCGCTCTCGGCGGCCGACAGCCGGTCTATGGAGAGCGTCTCGTCGGCGTTCTCCTCCTCGCCGACGACATCGAGCGTGAAGCCCTCGGTGACCTCTTCGAGGACACGCTGCGACTGTTCGGTTTTCTTGAGAAGGTCGGCGATGTGAGAGAGCGCGGCGACCTTGACGCGCAGCTTCTTCTGAAGAAGGATGGTGAGTTCGTCTACGAGATTGAGGTTCCGCGGGTCGGCCAGCGCGATCTCGAGTGTATCGTCCTCGGACTTGAGCGGAACGAAGTTGTAGCGGAACATCAGATCGACGGGGATGGAACGGAAGAGGTCGTGGTCGATGTGCGCCTGTTTGAGGTCGATGAACTCGTAGCGGTAGCGGCGGGCGAGAGCCTGGGCCTCGAGCGCCTCCCGGCCGGGATCCTGGAGCTTTGCTTGATCGGGAGTGGCCATCGTTGCCTCCATCAAAACTTCTCCGCGAGGGTGAAGATGGGCAGGTACAGCGAGAGCAGCACGAAGGCTACAAAGACGCCCATGCAAATCATGATTGCCGGCTCGATGAGCGAGAGCGCCGCGGTCATACGCGTGTTCACGTCTTCCTCATAGAACTCGGCGACGCTGGCGAGCATGGAGGGCAGCGCGCCGGTTGATTCGCCGACCTCGATCATGTCGACGGCGAGGCCGGGGAACAGCTTCGTGGTCCTGAGGGAGGACGACAGCGGCTGGCCTTCCCGCACCAGGCGCCCGGCGCCCGCGAGCGCGCCTTGCAGCAGCTTCGTGCCGAGCGATTGCGAGGCGGTTTCGAGCGCCTGGACGAGCGGAATTCCGCCTACAAGCAGGGTGCTCAGGATTCTGGAGAACTGGGCTACCTGGTACTTCAGCCAAATCTCGCCGAGGAGGGGAGTGCGCATTTTCACGCGGTCTATGCGCGGCCCGGCGTTCTCCGTGCGCGACCACATGCGGAAACCGAGAATCGCGGCCAGGAGCGCGACAAAGCCGATGACTACGTAGCCGCGGGCCGTGGTGGCGATCGCGATGAGAATCTGAGTCATCTCCGGGAGCTGGGCCTGCATGCTTTCGTAGAGTTTGGCGAAGTTGGGGACTACGTAAGTCACCAGGAAGACTATGAGGCCGAAGGTGAGCACGAGCAGCGCGGAGGGATAGATGAGGGAAAGGATGAGCTTCTTGCGCACAGCGAGCGATAGTTTCTGGTAGGCGATGTAGCGGTCGAGCACCTCGGCCAGGCTTCCGCTCTTCTCGCCCGCCAGGATGGAGGTGACGTAAATGGGCGGGAATACGCCTTCGGCGCGGAAGGCTTCGGACAGCATGGCGCCGTTGCGGACTCCGTCGCGGACGGACCGGATGTGCCCGCCGAGCTTGGGGTCGGTGAGGCGGCCGGCGAGCAGGTCGAGTCCTTTGAGGATGGGGAGGCCGGCCTTGATGAGGGTGACGAACTGCTGGTTGAAGATGAGGAAGCGCTCGATATTCAGCTTCTTCCGGCGGCCGAACGACACTTTGGAGAGCGTGCCGGCGGCCGAACGCGGCCGCACGGAGTAGACCAGGAAACCCTGCTGGGTATACCGGTCGCGCAACTCCTGCTCGGAGGAAGCGGCGCCGACGTGCTGGTGCAGCTCACCTCGCGCGTCGGCGTATCTAACGAGGAACTCGGCCATAGGCTTACAGGGTGGGGGATTCGGCGCAACGCGCCGCTTCCTCACGGCTGCGGTTCCGCACGGAGCGCCTCATTCGACGGCCTCGACTACTTCGGCGCCCTGCGGCGGAGTGAAGGTGAACATACTATCCGGGAGCTTCGGGTTCAGCTTCTCGCTCATAAAGCGGAAGCGCATGGTGGCGTTCATGTCGTCGACGACGATCAGTTCGTCGATATGGTAGTCCTCGCCGACCCGGAACTGCACGCTCTTGAACATGAGATTGTCTTTCCGGGGGCTGGCGGCGATCCAGGTCTGGCCGTTAATGACACGCAGGACAACGCTCTTGAAGTCGCGGCCGAAGTTAAGTTTGCCGAGCAGGAACGCAAGCGGCGCGCGCATGTCGTCGCTTTCCTTCACCTTGCCGCGCTCGACGCGGTTGGTGGAAGGCGTATAGAGCCATACCAGCTTTCCGTCGCTGATAAACAGCTTGCCCTTGGGAGAGGCGTATTCCCAACGCATCCGTCCCGGCTTGCGCAGGAACAACTCGCCGGTCTCGTTGATGGGAGCGCGCCGGGGCGCATCATATGTTTGTTCGAAGAAAACCTGGAGCGTGCGGGCATGGTTGTAGCGTTTCTCGACACCGTCGAGGATGCCGGACACGTTCGGTGTGGCCGCATTGGCGCACACGGCCAGCACACACGCCAGGAGGGCGGCTCGGGTCACATACTCTATGACGCACGGGCAGGCGGAAGCGTGCACTCGTCCGGGCGGGGAGTTTGATCCCGGGAAATCCCCGGCCGGGCCGATTAAAACGAGGCGGAGCCGGTGAGGCGCCCCCGCCGAGGCTGAACGGAAAAGCCCATCAGGCCTGACGGCAGCGGCATCAAGGGATGCCGTGCCGGTCGTGTGCTACTCTCTCGAAATAAGCCGGCAAGGATCACAGATGAAACGACGCGAATTTGTTCAAGGCGTACTCGGAATCACCGCAGCGGGCGCCGTCCCGGCCGTTCTTCCGGCCGCGGCGGCGGAAAAGGGCGCCTCCGACCGTGTTGTGCTGGGGCCGATGAAGGTGGCCGTGACCCGCCTGGGCATCGGCACGGGGACAAACGGCGTCGGAGGCAGCTCGAACCAGACGCGCAAGCTTGGGTTGCGGGGACTTGCGGACCTGCTCGAGGCGGCTTACGACCGGGGCGTCGCGTTCTGGGATTCCTCGGACGGCTACGGCTCGCACCCGCACATCCGGGAGGCCCTGAAGCGCGTGCCGCGCGAGAAGGTGGCCATCATGACGAAGACCGAGGCGCGGACGGAGCGTGAAATGCGGCGCGACCTGGACCGTTACCGCCGCGAACTCGGCACGGATTACGTGGACATACTGCTGCTGCACTACGTTCTCAACGGCCGCTGGACCGAGGAACGCAAAGGTGCGATGGCAGTGCTCGCCGAGGCGCGCGAGAAGGGCATCGTGAAGACGCACGGCATCTCGGCGCACTCGGTGGAGGCGCTGCGCGTGGCGGCGCACAACCCCTGGGCGCACGTTCAGATGGCCAGGATCAACCCTGCCGGAGTGGCGATGGACGGCAGCCCGCGGGAAGTGCTCGCGGTGCTGAAAGAAGCGAAAGCCCAAGGCAAAGGCGTTATCGGCATGAAAATATACGGGGCCGGCGGGCTTACCGGCCGCAGGGACGAGTGCCTTCGATTCGCGCTTGCACAAGACGCCATAGACTGTTTCAGCATCGGGACCGAGAGCCGGCAGCAACTGGACGACAACATCCGCCGCATACAGGCCGCGAGCCTGAGAGTCTGAACACGGTAGAATCGGTCCAACGATGTTTTCGAATCCCGTAATCCTGGGTATTTTCGCCGCGGCGCTCGGGGCGCAGCAACCTCAGCCGCAGCAGCCATTGCCGGGGCAGCCGGCGCCGCCGCCCGCGGCCGTGCAACGGCAGGCGGCGGCAGTGGAGCCGGGCGCGCCGCCCCCGCAGCCGGGCAGGCCGCCCGGCGCGCCGCACCGCGAGCTGGTGGAAGAGACGTCGGTGACGCACCACACGGTGAGAATCGCCGGCCAGGAGATCAAGTACACGGCCACGGCCGGCACAATCGTCCTGCGGAAGGAGAGCGGCGAGCCGCGGGCCAGCATCTTCTATGTCGCGTACACGCGCGACAACGCGCCGGACCTCAGCAGACGCCCTATTACGTTCGCCTTCAACGGCGGACCGGGGTCGTCCTCCGTGTGGCTGCAAATGGGCGCGCTGGGGCCGAAGCGGGTGTTATTCCAGGACAACGGCCAGCCGTTTCCGCCGCCTTACCGCGTCGTTGACAACGAGTACTCGATTCTCGACGTTACGGACCTGGTGTTCATCGACCCGGTCAGCACAGGCTACAGCCGGGCGGCGGACGAGAAGCAGGCCGATGAGTTCCACGGAATCGAACAGGACACGGCAAGCGTCGGGGATTTCATACGCCTGTACACCACGCGCGCGCAGCGGTGGCTCTCGCCGATATATCTTGCGGGCGAGAGTTATGGAACCACGCGTGCGGCGAGTCTTGCCGGGTATCTTCAGGACCGTGCAGGCATGAACCTGAGCGGCATCGTGCTGATCTCGGCAGTGCTCAACTTCGAGACCATCATGGCCACGCCGGGCAACGACCTGCCGTACATAATGTTCCTGCCCACGTACACCGCCACGGCGTGGTATCACAAGAAGCTTCCCCCGGACCTACAAGGCAGCTTCGCAAAGGCGCTGGCGGAATCGGAAGCTTTCGCTTCGGGCGATTACACGCTGGCTCTCATGAAGGGCGACCGCCTGACGCCGGCCGAGCGCACATCGATCGCCAGGCAAGTGGCGCGCCTGACCGGCCTGACGCCGGAGTATGTGGAAGAGAACGATCTTCGCGTCCGCGCCGAACGTTTTCGCGAGCAGTTGCTGCGCGGCGAGCGCCTCAGCGTGGGCCGTTACGACAGCCGCATCACCGGCTTCGATATCAACCCTGCAAGCGGCGAGGCCGAGTATGATCCGAGCTATGCGGCCGTGCAGGGACCGTTCACCGCTGCGTTCAACGAGTACGTACGCCGCGACCTCAATTTCAAGACCGACCTGCCGTACGAGATCCTCACCAGCCGCGTGTGGCCCTGGAGCTGGAAGCCATACGAGAACAGGTTTGTAGACGTCGCTGATACGCTGCGCGAGGCCATTATTAAGAACCCCAGCCTGCGCGTTTTCATTGCGAAGGGCTATTTCGACATGGCGACGCCGCAATACTCGGTGGATTACACTGTGGCCCACATGCGCCTGTATGATCCGCTTCGGAACAACATCACCGGCGACTACTTCGACGCCGGCCATATGCTGTACACGAACAAGCCCTCGCTTGTGAAACTGAAGAGCGACCTGGCCGCATTCATAAAGTAGGAGCAGAAGAGTGAGATTCAGGGCCCTCATACTCGCGGCGGTGGCGCTGGCGGCGGTGTCCTGCCAGCGTCCGGACAAGAAGGTGATAGGCGTCATCGCGCAGGGGCGCTCGCACCTGTTCTGGCAATCCGTGCACGCGGGCGCGGTTGCCGCCGCGCGCGAGTCGGGCGTGGAGATTTCCTGGAACGCGCCCACGTCCGAAACCGATTTCGCCGGGCAGCTTCAGATCATGCAGACCATGATCAACCGGCGCCTGAGCGCCATCGCGATCTCGCCCATCGACAAGCGCGCGCTGGCGAGCGCGGTGGATCGCGCTGCTTCCGAGAACATTCCCGTCGTCATCTTCGATACCGGCGTCGACACGGACAAGTACGTCGCGCGGGTTGCCACGGATAATTATGCCGGCGGGCAGATGGCCGCTGACCGCATGGGCAAGATACTCGGCGGCAAGGGCACAGTAATTGTGGTGGCCTGCCAGCCGGGCTCCGCATCGACGATGGCGCGCGAGCAGGGCTTCGAGGACGCCGTGCGCGAGCGCTACTCGGGCATCCGGATTGTGGACAAGCGCTTCGGCATGTCGGATTTCGCGAAATCGCTCGCCGTCGCCGAAAACATGCTCACGGCGCACCCGGACGTAAACGGCGTATTCGCTTCGAACGAGACGGGCTCCGTAGGCGCCGCGCAGGCGCTCAAGGGCCGCCAGAGCAAGGCCAAGATGGTGGGCTTCGACTGGAGCCCAACGCTCATTGACGACCTTAAAGCGGGTGTGATCGATTCGCTCGTCGCGCAGGACCCGTTCAAGATCGGCTATGAGGCCGTGAAGTCGGCGGTGCTGAAGCTTAACGGCGGCACGCCACAGAAAGAGCAGCCGCTGGCCGCACGGCTCGTGACGCTCGAGAACCTGAACGACCCAGACGTGCAGAAGCAGCTCAACCCGGACCTGAAGAAGTATCTCGAGTAGCTACGCGGCCTCGATGCGGCACACACACCGCAGCGGCGCCATGCCGGAATAGTCAGCGGGTCTGGTGTAGCGATTCCGGCAGCCTGAGACGCCACAGCGCCCGAAGTTCGCACCACCAGACGGCAACTGTCACCGACTCCACCTTAATCTTGCGTTCATCTACGCGATTCCTGCAAAGTTTCCCTAACGCCGCAGAATTCTGCCAGTCTAACGGGTGAATGGAAACGGGCGAAGCAGCCGCAATCGAGCGGGCGCGCGCGGGCGACCGGGACGCGTTCCGTGTACTTGTGGAGCAGCACAGCCGCACCGTCTTCCGGGTGGCGTATCGCATGACTGGCAATGAACAGGACGCCGAGGACATCGTGCAGGAGACCTTCCTCAAAGCCTACCGGCAGATGCACAACTTCGACGGACGGGCGAAGTTCGTCACCTGGATCACTCGCATCGCTGCTAATTGTTCGCTCGACCTGCTGCGCGCCCGGCAGCGCCGCGGCGAGGCGGTGGAGGCGGACGAGGGGCGGCTTTCGAGCCCGCACGTTTCGCCGGAACAGGAAGCCGCCAGCCGCGAGGTGCGGGTTCGCCTGCAGGCAGCGCTGGCGCGGCTGTCGCCGGCGGAGCGGGCTGCCTTCGTGATGCGGCACTACGAGGGCGCGGGCGTGGACGAAATAGCCCGCGTGCTGGCAAAACCCGCCGGTGCGACGCGGCACTGCATCTTTCGCGCAGTCACAAAGCTGCGGGAGGCGCTGGAGCCGTTCGTCTCGGCGGCGCAGGCGTGCGGAGGGACCGAGGCATGAAGCACCTGACGGAAGAGCAACTCGTTATGGCTTTCTACGGCGAACACGACCGCGCACATCTCGAGGAATGCGAGGAGTGCCGCGCGGCAATGGAACGCCTCGAGGCCGTGCTGGCGAAAGCCGAATGCCTCGACGTTCCTGAGCGCGGGCCCGGTTACGGCCGCGAGGTCTGGGCACGCCTGGAGTCCCGTCTCGACGAGCCGCAACCGTTGCTCGCGCGCCTAACGGGAATGTTTACGCCGGCGCGGTGGGCCGTGGCTGCCGCGACGGTGGTGCTGGTTTGCGCCGCATTCGTCGCCGGCCGATTCTGGCCTTACTACAACCCACAGCAGCCGATTACGGCGGAATCGCGCCAGCGCATTCTTGTCGTGGCGCTCACGGAGCACCTCGACCGCTCACAGATGGTGCTTCTGGAGTTGGTGAACGCCGGCTCGAACGGACGCGTAGACCTTACGGCCGAGCAGCAGCGCGCGGACGACCTCATCGCCGCCAACCGGCTGTACCGGCAGACGGCCATGCAGGCAGGAGATGCGGGAACGGCCGAGGTGCTGGAGGATCTGGAGCGAACGCTTCTCGAGATCGCGCGCGGACCGTCGCAACTAACGCCTCAGGAGTTCGAAAGCCTGCGCAGACGCATCGAAGCGCAGGGAATAGTTTTCAAAGTTCGGGTCATGGATGCCAATCTTCGGGCAAGGAGTTCTTCCTTATGAAACGTCTTATACTGACGGCTCCGCTAGCGGCGGGCCTTGTATTCGGGTACAGCGTGCAGGGCGGTGACGAGCGCTCGGAGCAGGCTCAGGTGGAGCGCGCCCGCGCAGATGCACAGGAACAGGTAGAGATGGCCGCGGCGAGAGCCGAGGCGAGTCTCGAACAGGCACAGGCGGAAGCCCGGGCTGCCACTGCGCGCTCGCGCGAAGCCGCCGAACGCGCCCGCGACCGTGCCGAGCGGGAACGGGAACGCGCCGAAAATCTCCGCGAGCGCGCGGAAGACGCATATGACCGCGGCAGCGACGCGCTCGAAGAGCGTAAGTGGGACGAGGCCATCAGTAATTTCTCGGAGGTGCCGCGCGAGAGCGCGCGCTACGACGGTGCGATGTACTGGACGGCATACGCACAGTACAAGGCCGGGCACATCGAGCAGGCGTTAGCCAAGCTCGGCGAACTTGAAAAGAACTTCCCGCAGAGCCGCTGGGTGAACGATGCGCGGGCGCTCGCAATCGAGGTCCGGCAGGCACAGGGACGGCCGCCGCAGCCTGAAGCGCAGGACGATGAAGACCTGAAGCTGATGGCTATCAACAGCCTGATGCACAGCAACGCCGAGCGCGCACTGCCGATGCTCGAGCAGGTGCTGAACAGCTCCGCTTCACCGCGGCTGAAAGAGCGCGCGCTTTTCGTGCTGGCACAGAGCGGGTCGCCGCAGGCGCGCCAAGCCATCATCAACTACGCCAAAGGCAGTGGCAATCCCGACATTCAGTCCAAGGCCATTAACTACCTGGGCCTGTTCGGCGGCGCAGACAGCAGCGCCGCGCTGGCCGATATTTATAGGACATCGCAAGATGTTGCCGTCAAGAAGCGGGTGATCAACGCCTGGTTCCTCAAGGGCGATGCGGCGCGCATAGCCGAGCTGGCCAGAACGGAGAAAAACACGGAACTGCGGCGCGAAGCGATCACGCGGCTCGGCCTCATGGGCAAGCGCACTTCGGGCGAATTGGCGTCCCTGTACTCGAGCGAGCCTGATACGCAGCTAAAGAAAGCAGTGCTCAATGCGTTTTTCGTCCAAGGCAACGCCCAGGCGCTTATCGGCATTGCGCGCAACGAGACGAACCCCGAGTTGAAGCGGGAGGCCGTTTCGAAGTTATCCGTAATGAATTCCAAAGAAGCGGCGGACTATATGATGGAGGTGCTTCAGAAATGAAGACCGTGGCATTGTTCCTCCTCGCGGCGGCGCTGCCTGCCGCCGCACAGCAGTTCGTAAACGCGGACGTCAGAACGCAGGAGGCGGGGAATCTGGCCGCTGATGTCCGCACCCTGTCGGGTTCCGAAACCCCGGTGTGGATCGGTTGGACGGTTCCCATGCTGGCTGGACATCACCAGACGTGCGGGGAAGAAGTCGATCTCGAGAGCGGGGCCGCCTCCACGCGAGATGCCGAAGGCCCCGGAAGCGGAACGCTGGTTGTGCTTCTGCGGGCCGCTCGGGGACAGGTCGAGAAGGTGCGCTCTTACTCGACGGAGTGCCGCATCAATGCGGGCGGGAGCACGGTTACCATGCTGACAGGCGTCGAGCCAGCCGCGAGCGTGGCGGAACTAGAGCCGCTCGCCGCGAGCCAGCGGCACAGCCTAAGCAACGGCGCTCTGTACGCGATCGCCATGCACGCCGGTCCCGCTGCCGAAGCCGCGCTCGACCGTTTCGTGGAGCCCGGCCGCCCGGATCAGCTTCGCGAGCAGGCGATATTCTGGCTGGGCGCAGCGCGAGGACGCGCAGGCTACGAAAAGCTGAGCAAGATCGTGCGAGAGGATGCAAGCCCGCGCATTCGCGAAAAGGCTGTTTTCGGGTTGTACGTGAGCCACCAGCCGGAAGCCACGGATGCAATCATTTCCGTGGCGCGCAATGACACTTCTCCGCACGTCCGCTCGCAGGCGCTATTCTGGCTCGGGCAGAGCGCGGCGAAGAAATCCGCCGAAGCAATCGCGAACGCCATTGAATACGACCCCGACACAGACGTCAAGAAAAAAGCCGTATTCGCCTTGAGCCGCCTGCCTGACGGTGAAGGCGTCACTAAGTTGATCGAGGTGGCGCGTACTAACCGCAATCCCGCGGTCCGGAAACAAGCTATGTTCTGGCTCGGGCAGTCAGGCGACCCGCGTGCGCTCGAGTTCTTCGAGGATATATTGAAGCAGCACTAAACTGCTCTTCCTTGCAGTAAGTTCAGAATACTTCCGATATTTCCCGTGCGTTTCGGGCGATTTGCATGTAGAATGTCCCGGTGCGCACTCCCATTTTCGTCGCTTTCCTGATGGCTGCCGCCCTTGCCTCCGGACAGGATCTGGCACAGGCACCGGCAGCCGACCTGTTAGCCGATTACCAGGCTTTGCGAACTGCCGCGCTCGATCCTTCGCACGCCGCAGCGGTTGAGAACTTCGAATTGAAGAAGGATTCGGCAACATTCCTCCTCAAGTCCGGACATTTGTGCTTTCTTCAGCCCGTTGCCGGGCACGTGACCGGCGCTGTGTTTATCGGCGATGGCACCTTCACCATCAAGCCGCCGCTCGAAATAGAGCGCAATAACCTGGCGCTGTTCAACGACGGAAAACCCGAGCTGGCGGAGCCGTTCAAAGCGGCGGTATTCGTGTTCTCCAACGAGACTGCGTTCGACGGGCTCAAGGCGACCGTCCAGGCGGCGCCACCGGGCGCCGCCGGCGAGTTGAACGATTTCCGCGATCTGTTCCGCGATGATCTGAGCACTAACATCCACGCGCGCATTCTCGCCGACCTGGCATTTCCCGCGCGGGCGATGTTTCTGGCCGAAATCCGCGGGGATAATCACGGGCGGCTCATCTTCAGTTTCGATCCCGACAGCCGCGAGGAAGTTGAGTTGGTTGCGTTCAAGCCAAAGGACTACTTCGACCGGTGGTGCGAGTATCGTCCTGGAGGTGCGAAGCTTGAGGCGAAAGATATCGTCGATACTCAGAAGATAACGATCGACACCACGCTCGACGGCACCAAGCTGAGCGGCGAAACGCGCATCGAGTACACGCCGCTGATCGACGGCCCGAGGGTGTTGCCCATGAGTCTCGCATATTCGTTGCGCGTGTCGAAGGTGACGGCGGGCGACGGCGCCGAACTCAAGTTCATCCAGGAAGACAAAAAGAAAGACAGCGACCTGTGGGTAATTCTCCCGGCGCCTCTCAAGAAGGGCGTTCCGGGCGTGCTGACGGTGACGTACGCGGGTGACGATGTAGTGCAGTCCGCCGGTTCGGGCAACTTCTATGTCGGCGCGCGCACCAGCTGGTACGCAAGCATCCGCAGCGGCGAGATGTTCAATGACCGCGCCGTGTACAACATGACCTTCCGCGTGCCGAAGAAATTCCAGGTGATCGCCACCGGCCGGAAGGTGAGCGAGCGCGACGAAGCCAAGCAGACCATCTCGGAATGGACCACCGACATTCCGTACACCGTGGCTGGCTTCAATTACGGCAGGTACAAGCAGAAGACCGTCACCGACGGAGGGGTCGAGATCTCGGTCTATGCCAATCCGGGCACCAATGATGATCTCCAGGCCATCAAGCACTACGCCGACAGCAATCAGCACTCCGGTATTACCGTGGGAGGCCTGACAACCACAGGTATGGTGGACCGGCAGATTGCGGAGGCCATCAACTCTCTCCGTGTTTACACGAAATTTTTCGGGGAAATGCCGTACAAGACGCTCTCCATCACACAGCAACCATCCGGCTTCTATGGGCAGAGTTGGCCCACATTGGTCTTTCTTCCATACACCGCGCTCCTCGACAACACGATGAAAAACCAGCTCGGCCTGTTGGACTCCGCGTCGTCGAGGCAGTTCTTCAACGAGGTCGGCTCGCACGAGATCGCGCACCAGTGGTGGGGGCACATGATGGCGTGGGCCGATTACCACGACCAGTGGCTCTCGGAAGGCTTCGCGCAGTATTCCTCCGCCATATACACACAGTACGTCGAAGGAGATGGCAACTTCCGGACGTTTATGGACCGGCAGAAGCGGGAGATTCTCGAAACGCAGCCGCCGAACACGAAGCCCCTGGTCGAGGCCGGGCCGATCTGGCTTGGTTACAGGCTCGAATCGAAAAAGTTCCAGGGCGGGGGCCAGCTGATCTATGCCAAAGGCGCGTACGTGCTTCACATGCTGCGCATGATGATGTACGACATATCAAGCAAAGACGACACCAGATTCGCGGCAATGATGCGGGACTTCATGCAGACCTACCAGGGCAAGAGCGTCACTACCGAGGACTTCAAGCGCATCTGCGACAAGCACTTCGGGCAGGACATGAGCTGGTTCTTCAACCAGTGGGTTTATGGAACGGCGACGCCGAAGGTGAACGTTCAGTACTCCACGCCGCAAAGGGGCGCCGACACATACTTCGTAAGCGACATCTCGCTCGCCGATGTGCCTCCGGATTTCGAAGTGACGGTGCCCGTGGTGTTCCGCATGAAACAAGGCGCCGTGTCGGGCCGGATTCGTGTGAAGGGCAAAGCGCACATAGAAGCGAAGCTCCCCGGCGTGCCGGACAGCGTGGAGTTCGATCCGTACCGCGCCATTCTGGGAGACCTGGAGGTCAAGAAACTGTAGTGCGATTCGGCCGGAAGCGCGGCCCGGCCCCCAGCCGGGCTGCATACCTCACGGGGACGCTAAACTAAAGGCGTTATGGCGTTTCCGATCACCCGCATGCGGCGGCTGCGCGCAACCGAAGCGCTTCGCGGCCTGGTTCGCGAGACCAGGCTCGACCCGTCGCAGTTCGTTCTTCCGCTGTTTGTCTGCCCCGGCGAGGGAGTCCGCCGCGAGATCGGCTCCATGCCGGGCCACGCGCAACTGTCGATCGACCTCGCGGTCCGCGAGTGCGCCGAGGCTCGCGGCCTCGGCCTGGGCGGGGTGCTTCTGTTCGGCATCCCGGAGAGGAAGGACGAGATGGCCTCCGGGGCATACGCCGAGGACGGCATCGTGCAGCGCGCGGTGCGCGCCATTAAGCGCGATGTGCCGGGGCTGAACGTCATCACGGACGTCTGCAATTGCGAGTACACCAGCCATGGGCACTGCGGGATGGTGGTGAACGGCGATGTGGATAACGACGCCACGCTCGAATGGCTGGCGAAATCCGCCGTGTCGCACGCGCGCGCCGGCGCCGACATCGTGGCGCCGTCGGACATGATGGACGGGCGCGTCGCGGCCATCCGGAAGGCGCTCGACGAGGCCGGCTTCAAGAACACGCCGATTCTCTCTTACGCGGCGAAGTACGCGTCGTGCTTCTACGGGCCGTTCCGCGACGCCGCCGAATCCGCGCCGCAGTTCGGCGACCGCCGCAGCTACCAGATGGATCCGGCCAACTCGCGCGAGGCGCTGCGCGAGATCGAACTCGACCTCGAAGAGGGCGCCGATATGATCATGGTGAAGCCGGCCATGCCGTACCTCGACATTATCCGGCAGGCGCGCGACCGCTGGGACGTGCCGATTGCGGCGTACCAGGTATCCGGCGAGTTCAGCATGATCCAGGCAGCCGCGCGCAACGGCTGGATCGATCTGGACCGCGCCATGCTCGAATCGCTCACGGCGATCAGGCGGGCCGGGGCAGAGATTATCATCACCTATTTTGCGAAGACCGCCACGGCGCTGTTGCGGCGGTAGCAGCGCCCGTTGCGGGTGCGTTGTGGGCCGGGCTCTTCAGCCCGCTTTCAGGACGCGCGGATGCCGGAGGCGGCCACCGCGCGGCAACCTCATTGCGGTTGCCGCTCTTCCGCTCGCGGCCGCACCGCCGAGAGCGCCAGCGCCACGGCGATCACCACCGCGCAGCCGAGCACGTTGTACCAGAGGAACGAAATCTTCGTCGCCAGGTGCGCATAGAATATCGCCGCCTCGCCCGCGAGCACTCCGCAGAACGCCGCCGTTCCGCCTACGCGCGGAAAGAAAAACGCAAGCACGAATACACCCAGCATTCCTCCGTAGAACAGCGATCCAACCATGTTGACGGCTTCAATCAGCGAACCCAAACTCGCACCATAGCCGGCGAACCACATCGCGTACAGGCCCCAGACGCCCGTGAACACGCGCGACGCCCACAGGTAATGCCGGTCCGTCGCGTTCGGGCTTATGTGGCGCCGGTACAGGTCGATCACCGAAACCGTCGCGAGCGAGTTTATTTCCGCCGATGCCGTGGACATTGCGGCGGCGAATATCGCGGCAAATACGAGTCCTACCAGTCCTGCGGGCATGTAACGGGTCACGAATGTGAGAAAGATGTGGTTTGTGTCGTTGAAGTCCTTGCCGCCGGTTGCGCCGGCAAGCGCCGCTCCCTCAGCCCGGGCGGCGTCGAGAGCGCGCTGTGCCGTTCTGTACTCCGCCGCCGCTGTTTCCGCCCGCGCGGCATCGCCCGCATGGCGGGCGCCGATCATGCGTGAAGCCGCGGCGCGGCGCGCATCGAACGCAGCCGAGTACCGCGCTTCGATATCGCCAAGCGCGGCGGGCGCCGCCGCGGCCACGCGCTCCAGTTCCACGTGATTGAACAGCAGCGGCGGCCGCTGGTAGATGTAAAAGACGAACACCATTGCGCCGGTGAACAGGATCAGGAATTGCATGGGCACCTTCACCGCGGCCGTGAACAGCAGGCTCAGCCGGCTATGCGTGATCGATTTTCCCGTGAGGTACCGCTGCACCTGCGACTGGTCCGTGCCGAAGTACGCCAGCGCAAGGAACGCCCCGCCGAAGAGGCCGCTCCACAGGTTGTACCGGTCGTTCCAGTCGAAGTTGAACGTGACGGCGTTCAATTTACCGGCCGCTCCGGCCAGCGTAACCGCGTCGCCGAGCGTCACGTTCGCGGGCAGCAGCGCTACGGCGGTGATGAGCGCGGCAATCATCCCCATGAAGATGATGGCCATCTGCTGCACGTCCGTCCACGTGACGGCCTTTATGCCGCCCATCACGGTGTAGACAATCACCAGCGTGCCCATGATCACAGTGGTCACGCTGCTTGGAACGCCAAGTATCACCGTGAGCACGATCGCCGGCGCCGAGAGCGCCACACCGACGCCGAGGCCGCGCTGAATCAGAAAGATCAGACTCACCAGCGCGCGCGTCTTCGCGTCGAAGCGCTTTTCAAGATACTCGTACGCCGTGTAGACCTTTGCGCGGTGGAATATCGGCACGGCCGTCGCGGACAGAATCACCATTGCGACCGGCAGCCCGAAGTAGAACTGCACGAAGCGCATCCCGTCCACGTACGCCTGCCCGGTGGTCGAGATGAACGTGATTGCGCTCGCCTGCGTCGCCATGATCGAGAGCGCCATGGCGTACCAGGGCATCGTCTTTCCGGCGAGCAGATATTTCTCCGTTGTGTCGCTGCCGCGGCCCTTGTACAGCCCGTACGCGACAATTCCCGCGAGCGACAGCGCGAGGACCGCCCAATCCCACGACCTCATCGGTTATACGCCCGCGTGAACAGCGTGAAAAGGGCGATCAGAAGCGCGAGCCACACGATAACGGCCGCGTAGACGCGCGGCCATGTGCCGAGGAATGGAGGCCCTTCGTTCATTCGAGCGTCTTCCCTGCGCTGAGCAGGTTGGCGAAAATGCGGAACGCGCCGGGCACGCCGGCGGGCAGTTCGCGGAACCACGAATATGCTGTGAACACGTACGCGCCGCGGCCGTACTTCGTGTAGAGCGTGCCGCCGGTGCGCGCGGGCTCGCCGGGATCGGAGCAGGAGAACAGCGTGCGGTAGCGCCGGTCCCAGTCATTCGCGAAATACAGGCCGCGCTCCTGTAGCCAGCCGTCGAAATCCGCCTCCGTGATGCGGTTAGGCGCCGCGAGCAGCGGGTCTGAGGCATCAGTAAACGTTACCGGCGAGTCTTCGACAGTCACACGGTCGCGCGATATCTGAATCGGGTACGGACCGATGTCGCGAAGCTGCGAACCGTTGGTGCGCGGGTCCAACACGTTGTACTGCACCACCAGCGTGCCGCCGTGTTCGACGTAATCGACCAGCCGGTGCTGGTTCGCGCGCAGGTCGCCGCGAACGTTGTACGCGCGCACGCCGGTGACGATCGCGTCGTAGCCCGAGAGGTCGCCCGCAAGATCGTCCGCCCCGAGCAGGCGCACGTCGAGCCCGAGCTGCGCGAGCGCTTCGGGCACATTGTCTCCGGCGCCCATGACGTATCCGATGCGTTTCGCGGCGACGCGCACATCCGCGCGCGCCGCACCGACTGTGGCAGGAAGCAGAACGGCCTGCGCCGCTATGTGCGGGTACGAAATCACATCCATCGCCGACGACACATCGCGGCCGCCGCATTCCGCCACTGCGCGCAGCACCGCGCGTCCGGCGTTCGCAGGCGGTGTGATGTCGAACGTCAGCGGCAGTTCCAATCCCGCTTCCGCAGCCTCGAAGTGCTGCCGTGCCGGCTCGATCTTCCATCCCGCGGGCGCTTCAATTCGCACGTCGCCGGACGCCGCCGCGTTCGAATCCACGAGCACGCGCACGCGCTTCGGCTTAGCGTCCGGGAACATCAGCGCCGGCGCGCTCCAGCTCAAAGCCACGGGGGGCACGATGACAACCGGCCGCGTCAGTTCGCCGCGGGAACGGTCGACGTAGCGGTAGATCACCGGCCGCGTGATCTGGATCTCGCCGCCGCCGAGCCCCAGCGTGAACCTCACGCTTGCGACAGGCTTCGCTTCGGCGTCGCCTACAAGGCGCTGGTCTGTCACGGTGTACCGCTCGCCTTCAGGCGGCTGTTCCAGCCAGTACGGCCCGGAATACGGCGCGTCCGCGCTGATTTTGTGGCTGATCTCGTGTATCCAGGGCCTGCCCGCTTCGAGCGGCACTCCGGCGCCGATGCTTCTTCGGGTCCCTTGCGAAGAAATCAGTCCTTCGGACGTGAGATAAACATCCACCGGTGCGCGTTTAATCACCGTTTCGGTTATCTGAATACTCGAACCCGGTATCACATCCCACCGGTCCGCGGAAGCATCCAGCCACAGCCCCGCGCACTGCGCGATAGTCTCGTCGATCTCGTTGCGCTTGAACTCGGCCCACGGGTCTTTCAGCGCCGCCGCTTTCTCTCGCGCCGCGATAAGGAATGGAATCGCACGCTCCGGGTGAGCGTCGTCCAGCTTGCTCAGCGCCTCGGTCAGCGATTTGCCGACTTCCTCGCCGCCAGGCACGCGCGCCCATGTGGTATCTATGCCGTCGAACAGGTCCTTGCCTCGCTCGCCCGCCAAATGCACCAGCGTCACCGCGGCAGCACTACGCCGCGGCGCCATTCCCATGCCCTGCGTGCGGTGCATGCTGCGGCTAAGGCCGGCGAGTTCGCCGTAGGTGTACCCCAGCGTCGCGTTCCAGCCGCCGGTTTCGAGCGTGTAGTCCGCGCTGGGCGGGCCGCCGTAAGCGTTCCACACCAGCCGCCTCGCCTGCCACGGCTGCACGTACTTCAGTTGTTCCGGGAAGCGCTTGGGATCCGCCGCGGCCGTGAACGCCTCGCGCGCCAGTATTCCCGCGGCCTGGTGATGGCCGTGCCCGTCACGCGGAGTGCCGGAGAAGATCGTGATAATCACGTCCGGCCGGAATTTCCGAATTACCCACACAACGTCGCCGAGCGTCTCTTCGTGGCCCCACTTGGCGAGTGTTTCCTCGGCCGATTTCGAAAACCCGAAGTCGATCGCGCGCGTGAAGTACTGCTCCGCACCGTCGATCGCCCGCGCGGCCAGCAATTCCTGAGTGCGGATCACGCCGAGCATCGCGCCCTGCTCAGGGCCGATCAGGTTTTGCCCGCCCTCGCCGCGTGTGATGGATAAGTACGCCGTGCGCATCATGCGGCCACGCGCCAGGTACGCGAGCGTCAGGTTATTCTCGTCGTCGGGATGCGCGCCGATCATCAGAACGCTGCCGAGCACGCGCGCCCGCTCGATCGCCTCCCGCCGCGCCGACGCGCCCGAGACGAGCGGCTCGGCTGCCGTAACAAGCGAAACGGCCGCCAGAAGAAAACACGTGCGCTCAATCAACGGCATTAAGAACAATAGTACAGGGGCGGCTTACGTTGCCGCAGGTGCGGGGAACCAAGCGGTAATGCGGAGCGCGCGGCGCGCCTGCGATTCCGCCCGCCACGGCGCGCCGAACCCGGACAAGTCCGAGACTACGATTTCCTGATCTGCTGAGAGAGGAAGGCTTCGACGCCGATTTCCTTTATCTGGTTCAGCTCGGACTCGATCTCGTCGACGTGCTCTTCTTCCTGCCTCAGGATCTTCTCGAACAGCTCGCGCGAGCCGTTGTCACCCTCATCGCGGCACAACTGGATGGAAGCGTTGTACCGGTTCACGGCATCCAACTCCAGCGCAAGATCGTTCTCCATCATCTGCTTGACGTTCTTCCCGATCCTGATCTGGAACAGGTCCGACATGTTCGGCTCGCCCTCGAGGAACAGAATCCGTTCGATTAAAGCTTCGGCGTGCCGCATTTCAGTGATGGAGCGTTCCCGGATGGTCTTGTACAGGCGATCGTACGCCCAGTTCTCCTCCATCTCGGCGTGTACGAAGTACTGGTTGATGGCAGTCAGTTCGGCCTTCAGCGCCTCGTTCAAAGCTGCGAGTACCCGACTGTTCCCACGCATAGATCCTGTGCCTCCTCGAAGTAATACCCGCGCGCCGTCCCACATTCCGCCCGGCCGCGGGCTGCACATCAACTTTACCAGATGCAGGCCTCGCAGGTGCCTGTCGACCGCGAGACGGCCCGAGCGGACCGTGCAGAGCGTTGCACTCCGATTGCCATCCCGATGTTGAGAATCAAGCGGCAGCTACTTCGTTACGTGAACCCGCGGCGGGCGTTCCGTAAAATCAACCGGCGCAGGCGGCGGCCGGCCGGAACGCCTTTTCCGTGCGACTCGAGAGCGGATGGCCTATGCCGGAACGTACTGCCGCAGGTAGCGGTGCGCTATCCGCAGGCCGGTCTTGAACGGCTCCGTGAAGTCGTTCCCGGCGTAGGGCGGATAGTAAAGCTCATCCTCGTGCTCGATGTTCATCGCTCCCTGATAGCCGGCATCCATGAGGACGGTGAAGAAAGCCTTCCAGTCCACACAACCAAAGCCGGGCAGGCGGAAACGCCACCAGCGTACCGGCGCAGGTGGGTTGATGCCGGTGCGGCGAAGGACCGGCCACATGATCTCGGTGTCCTTTAAGTGGACATCGAAGATGTGATCCACGTAGTCGCGGGCAGCCTGAACAGGGTCCATCATCTGCCAGGCGAGGTGGGACGGATCATATTGCAGGCCGACATATGGCGACTTGCCGAAGGCGCCGAACAGCGCATCATATCCGACGGGCCCGGTGGCTATGTTCGGCCCGCCGGCCCAGGGTTCCCAGAGGATGCGGACCTTGTGCTGCTGGCAGAGCGGGAAGTAGTTGTCGGTGTAGACGCGGACGATCTCCTTGACCTGCTCGGCCAGCGGGCGGCCGGGCATAGTGCCGGAGGACGTGGACAGGTACGGCACGCCCATCCTTCCGGCGAGCTGAATGGCGCCGCGAAACTCCGAAATGGCGCGCTCGCGGGCCGCGGAGTCCGGAGCGATGTGGTTCTGTATCATCAGCAGCGAGGACAGATACAGGCCGGCTCCGCTGACGGACTGGCGGATGCGCTCGATGCGCTCGTCGGGCATGGAGGGGTCGAGTATGCCGTTCTCGACGCCGAGCTGAACGCTGGTGAATCCTTCCTGGCGAAGGAAGGCGATGTTCGCCTCGGAGTACCGCGCGGTCACCCCGAGCTTCGGTTTCCAGTTCCTCCTTCGCGACTGCGCGGCAGCACCCGCCGCGGCGGCAACGGTTCCGAGGACGGCTCTTCTAGTAATACTGGGCATTTTTCACCAACAGACAGTATTGCGCGAAGAAAGGGCCGGGTGGGACGCCGGGACCGGTGATCTCGGCCGCCGGGCTACGAAGGGCCGAACAGCCCGCTCGTGCTCTCGATGAACTTCGCTCCGATGTTGTAGGAGCCGCCCGTCTGGAGGCGCCAGACTACCCTGATCTTCGCGAACACCAGAGAGAAACCGGGCGCTGACAGCGCCATGGCGACGTGGCCTTCGTAGCCCGGCTCGAGCGCGAGCGGAGTGTTGGCACACAGGCCGCCCGAACCGATGTTGATGCCCGTCAGTTCGTGAAAGCGGAGAGAGCCGCCGGAGTGATCCACGAGCGCGAGTTTCACGGGCAGTTCGGCAGTGTCGAAGCGTCTGCAAGTGCGGCGCTCGTGTTGCGAAGCCGCAGATATGTCGTATACCGGGGTGCGTGCAAGCTGTTCGGCCACTCAAACTGCTCCCACAGAGAGCTTATCCATCCCGGGCGGGGTCCGAAAAGGAGTGTTCTTAACCCCCGCCGCGCCCTCTGGATGGGTACGTACCACGCCACACGCGAACGGAGCGCAACGACCGAACGGGGCGCCATCGCGCACACAGTATCCAACGGCGGCAGTAAATACAATAACGGGTCACATTGTATTGGCTGTATCTCCTTATATTTCTTAGGGTCAGACGAATGCACGCGAAACGGTTGCAAATAATGCTATTCAGGGATTTACAGAACTTGGTACAATCGCATCGCCTTTGGGCGCGCGGTGCGAAAGTAATAAACACCGGGGGGGGCAACGCCGGGGGATATGCTAGACACCAGTGGGCTGGCCGCACTTCTTGCGTGCAAGCAGGTAATCACTATTCTGTTGTTGAATCCGCGTCTGCGCGATTCGGCGGCGCTGAGGCGCCGGTTCGCGCGAGATCCGGAATTTGTTCTCCTTCCGGTCGAGGGGGCCCGTTCTGCCGTTCTTGCGAACGCGCGCAGGTTCGCTCCCTGCGTGCTGGTTCTCGGGGAAGCCGATCTCAACGATTCGGAATTCTTCGAGGCTGCCGAGAAAGCCGGGGGCAACATCCGCATCGTGGTGGCGTGCCGGACTCTGACACAGGAGACGGCCGTGCGTCTGGCGCGCATCGGATGCTACGGGTGCATAGAGGAGACGGCTGCGCCCGCTGTCATCAAGAAAGCGCTGGTTGCGGTGAGCCGGGGTGAAATGTGGTTCCAGCGCCGGGTTTTGGCCACGGTAATCCAGCAGTTCAGGTCGGCCGCGCAATCGCCGAATCTGACAAGGCGGGAGAGCGACATACTCCAGCTCATCGCGAGGGGGTATACGAATCGGGCAATCGCGATCGAGTTGGGCGTGAGCCCCGCGACCATACGGTGGCACCTGCGGCGGTTACACACGAAACTCGGGGTTCGCGACCGGGGCGCAACGGCTGTTTACGCGCACGCGCGGTTCGAAACGGGCCCGGAGTATGTGGGCTCCGGCGTGAATCCCGCGGCGTAAGCGCGATGCCGCGGGAGCGGGCGATCGGGCCGGCCTAGCAGCAAAGCAGACAACTACGCCCCCGGGCTGCGCGAGGGGCGCGCCGGTTTGCGGGCTCCGCATGTTCCCGGTGTTTGCGGCCAGCTAATTGCACGGCAACAAGGTTGCCATGACGAGAAGCGGCCCACTGCGCGGCCAAGCGGCCGCACCGGCGCCGGCACGGGGTTCGGCTGCCGCGGCGTCCCGCCCTGCGACATCTCCTGGGGGGGAGCCCGCGCCGGTGTGGGTTCTCACAGTAGATGCGGACAACTGTCTGTCGGATCGGTTCTGCGAAGCCGCCGGTGAGGAAGTGGAGGGCGCTGTAAAGGGCCTGCTGGATCTGTTCGACGAACACGCCATCCAGGCAACGTTCTTCATCTGTTCCGTGTGCGCACGGGCGCACCCCGCGCTGATCGGTGAGGTGAAGCGCAGGGGGCACGAGCTTGCGTGCCATGGATCGGTGCGGTTGGGAGACGGGCTGTGCACGCCGGAGCGGTTCCGGAGCGCGGCATCATGCGCGAAGCGTCTGCTGGAAGACATTACGGGCGAACGGGTTGTGGGATACCGCATCGCCGGCCTCGCGATGACGAACTGGACCGTTTCGGCGCTTGCTATCCTGGCCGAACTGGGCTTCACGTACGACAGCAGCGTAGATGCGGCCGCCCGGCGTACGCTGCCGCGCGGCCCGGCGGTGATCCGGACCGAGGCCGGGACGATTGTCGAGCTTCCCATGGCAGACGTCCGGCGGCTGCCGGCCAACCTCTTGTGCGCGGGCACGGTCCCCGGAGGCTTGCCGCCGGGAGCCCAACCCGGAGGTGTACTGTCGCGGCGTGGGCGAAAACCGGAAGGGGCGCTCCGCACGATTGGGCGGCATTCGTTTGAGACGGCCAGAGCAGTAGCCGGGCGGATGCTATCCGATTCTCGCGCAAATGAGACTCCACTCGAGCAACTGGCTCCACGCCGGAACCGGTTGTGGGGTTATATCCACGAAGTGGACGCGTACTAAGAGAACCATTACGCGTTGCACAGGTATTACGGCGGGAACTACTTATAACCGGGGAGGGTGCTCTCGCCCTCCCTCTGTGACGAATTCCCTCCTTGCGAGTCGGGCGAATCATCGATTACGCTCTAATTACTCCGATTCGCGCAATTTTCAGAGGGCGCACCTGCGTTACACCCGGACGTGAGTGAGCCGGCGGAAGCTCTACGCCGGCGCGGGGCGTGAGGTTTGCGCGGAGCGCCTGGAGTAGGGGGCTGTGTGTACTTATATCTGGTTTCTCACGACGAGGAAACCGAAGCGATGTTCCGGCGGGTGTCGCTTAGGATCCCGGAGGTGCGCTGCGAGGTGCTGCGGTCGGCCGCGGGCCGGGGGGCGGCGGATCTGTGCGTGTGGGACCTTGGCGGATTGAGGGATGTGCCCACGCTTGCCGAGGTGCCGGATGAGACGCAGCACGTGTTTCTGATCGCGCCGGAGGACTTGGTTCCCCTGCACCGGCGTTTGCCCGGAGCAGCCATCCGCATTCTGCTGAAGCCGCTACAGGAGCCGGTGCTGGCGAGGTTTCTGGAAGACGCGCTGGCACGCTGGCGATCAAGGCAGCAGCCCGCGGGCGACGGCCGGCGGGCGGAGCGCGACGAGTATCTCCAATGTCTCCTGCTTGCGAGCATGAAGCTCCAGCAGTACGCCACCGACCGCGCCAATTTCGTTGTCCGCGCGTTGCAGGACCTGTGGGTGCCGCTTACCGCGGCGGACGGGTACTGCGCCATTCTTCTGCACCATGCGGCCAACGCGCTCACGCAGGACCAGATGGAGGCGGCCCGGCAGCTTCAGGCGAGTGTACACCGGGCGCGCCGCACGGCCAACCTCCTTGCGCAGCTTGGCCTGGACGCGACGCACTCCCATCCGCCCCTGCTCGTGCCGGGCGATATCGGCATCTGCATAGAGGCCGCGGTGGCGGCGTGCGAGGCGCCGGCTCGTATGAAGGAACTGTCGGTAGTCAGGCGTTTAGTACCCACCGCCGGGATGCTGTATTTCGACAACGCGCAAATCGAGCAGTCGCTCGTCACGCTGCTCGAGAACGCCTTCCGGTTTACTCCTCGCGGCGGGGAAGTAACGCTGAAGGGGTATCCGGTATCGTGGACCGTTCGCGACTGCCCGCTGCGCAGCGCCGACGGCCGGTGGTTTGTTCCCGCGCCTCCGGGCGACGGCACTAATGCGTACCGGATCGACGTGAGCGATCCGGGACCGCCGGTGCCGGTCTCGGCGGTGTCCGGGGTATTCGATCAGTACAGCCCTTACTGCGGTAAGAACGACAGGTCGGGACCGGGGCTGGGCCTGGCCACGTGCCGGCTTGCGATGAGCGCCCATGGAGGCGCGGCCATCGCCGAACCGCAACCGGAGGGCGCCACATTCTCGCTGGTGCTGCCGTTCTTGCGCCCCGAGGCGGCCGAAGCAGCCGGGGCGGCCGAAGCCGGCGGTATTTGAGAGGGATGATATGAGCGCCAAGACCATGCTGCTGGTGGAGGATCAGCTCGAGATCTGCAACTACGTCGAACTGGCACTCCGATTCGAAGGACACGATCTCGTGGTGGCGCGCGACGCCGGCGATATAGGGCGGGTGATGCGCAACCTGAACGGCAAACTGTCACTGGTTCTGGTGGACCTTGCGCTGCCCGGACTGGACGGTCTGGAAACCGTGCGCGAGATACGGCGAAACAGCGCAACCGTGCCGATAATTGCGTTCTCCGGCGGCGAAACAACCGCGGCGACCCAAGAGGCGGCCAGGAAGGCCGGGGCTGCGTTTCTGCCGAAGCCGTTCACGCACGAGCAGTTGCTCGGCGCCATCCACAACGCAATGCACGCGCACACCCCCCTGCTTCAGGTTGAGGATCCGGGGACGGCGGAGCCGGCTTCAGGGCTGTTCTGCATAAACGAACGCATGCGGCGCATCCGCGATGCGTTAAAGCAGATTGCGCTCTCGGACGTTCCGGTGGTGCTGCGGGGCGAGAGCGGGGTCGGCAAAGAGGTTGTCGCGCGCGAGATCCACCTGCTATCGGCGCGCCGGAACAAGCCGTTCGTGAAGATCAACTGTGTTGCGCTGCCGTCGGAGTTGCTCGAGAGCGAGCTTTTCGGATACGAGCGAGGCGCGTTTACGGGCGCGCTGAAGAACACGCCGGGTAAGTTCGAAGCAGCCGACGGGGGCGTGATTCTGCTGGACGAGATTGGCGACATGGACGTCAAGCTCCAGGCCAAGCTGCTGCACGTTTTGCAGGACAACGAGTTCCAGCGGCTCGGCAGCCGCGAGACTGTAAGAGTCGACGTGCGCGTTCTGGCGGCCACGCACTGCAACCTGGAGCAGGCGATTGCGGAACGGAGATTCCGCGAGGATCTGTACTACCGGCTGAACGTAGTGACAATTCGCATCCCTCCCCTGCGGGAGAGGCGGGACGAGATTATCCCGCTGGCGAGGTATTTCATCCGGCGCCATGCGGTGCCAGGAGTGCCGCCGCCGTACATCACACCGGCGCTCGAACGCGCGCTGATTGCGCATATGTGGCCGGGGAACATCCGCGAACTCGAGAATGTGATCCGGCGCTACCTGGTTTTTCCAGACCCGAAGCTGATCATAGCCGAACTGGAGGAACAGGCCGGCGCTATTACGGTCGAGCAGGACGGCCCGCTGGGTGAGCCGGTGTATGTGGCAGGGCCGGCCGGACAGGCGGTGTGTTCCGATGCCGGCCGGGCGCCGAGTCTCGACGAGTTCCGGAACGCCCAGCGGCGGCAGGAGCGGCAGGCCATCATCGATGCCCTGAACGAAGCCCAATGGAACCGGGTGCGGGCAGCGGCGCTGTTGAACATCGATTACCGGAAGCTCTTGTATAAAATACGCCGGCACGGCATCGCGCCGACGCGCGCGACGCCCCAGCCCAAACGGCGGACGGCGGCGGCGTCGTAGAGCCCGAAGGGCTCAGGCGCCTGTGCGGTTTGGGCTTTTAACTGCATGGCGGGGCAGCAGATGCCTCCCCCCGATGCAGCCACAGCCGCGCATGGGAGCCGCGTTCCTGAGCGGCGGGCGCGTGTTCGAATTTCTCTGAACTGGCCGGTCACCATCCGTGTCGAAGGCGAACGTCAGGCCATAATGGCCGACCTCCACGATATCAGCGGCGCCGGCGCTTACTGCGTCTCGAGCAGACGCTTCGAGTGCGGCGAAAACATCGAGATGGAAGTGCTGCTGCCGCGCGAACTGGACAGCCAAAACCGCGGCCTGAGGCTGGTGTGCCGTGGGTCTGTGGTGCGTTCCGAGGATATCAGGCAGGGAGAGCACGGCATGGCATGCGTTTTCGCCGACCACATGCTTGTAAGCGCGGACGCCATGTGCCGGCGTTCTGTCTGCACTGAAGGAGCGGGAGACTTCGCCCATCACGCCGGCATGGGATCAGCCGGCCAGAACTCCGGCGCGCAGGCTAAGCCGCACGAAAACTGACCGATTCGGACGCATCGCGTCACATCCGTCTACCGCCTACAATCTTCCGCCCGCCAGCATCACCTTGATCACGGCAAGATACTGAAACGCTATCCGCGGCAGGACGAGCGCGAGAGGGGCGGCATAAACCGGCCGGCGCTCACGCAACGAGATAATCCCAAGCAGGATTAACAGCGGCGACAAGGTGCGGCCGGCGGCATAGGCGCTGTCCCAGATGTCCAGCTTGCCCAATGTGGTTGCGAACGCAGCAATGACGGCGGCAGCAATCTCAACCTGGCCGAAGCGGCGCTTGAAGGCGCCGTAGAACGCCAAAACGAGAGCGAGCCAGACGCCTGCGAGCGCTCCATCCTCAAGCAGCGCTGCGATCAGCAGTCCCAGCTTACCGGCTGGAACGGCAAACGCGGCGAGGGTACACCTTATCAGGCCCGAGAACGGATATGCCGACAACCACGGCGTTGCGTCCGCTGGCGTGACGGCGGCGATGTAAACCCACCAGACCGCCGCCGGAATGGCGCACACGGCGCCCATGGCGGCGGCCATGCGCTCGCGTTTGGCAAGGGCGTAAACGCACCATGCTACGACCAGCAGGATGCCCGTCTCGCGCACCAGAGGGGCGGCCGCAAGCACCGCCCACAACCGCCAGGACGGTGCTCGAGAGGCGTACAGCGCGAAGCCGACCGTTAGAGCGGCGAGAGGCAGATCGATGGTCATGCGCTCCAGCGATATGAGGACGGCAGGCACGACCAGGAAAGCCAATCCCCAGGCGTTATGTCTTCCGTAGCGGCCGGCCAGCTCCGCGAGCCAGAAGACGCCCAAGAAAACGAATGCCAGATGAACCGCGACGTATGCCGGCTCCACCAGGGAATTGCGGCCGAGCGCCAGGGCGAAGGCGAGACCCGGCACGCCGATTCGCCGCCAGCGCAGCGAGGGGTTGTCGACAAATTGCTGATAACCGGCCGCAAACGGGTCGTGGGCTATGATGCGGTAATACTGGCCGTCGTATCCGCGCGGGTCGGACACGCGAGCGGTGTCCGATATGGCATCGCCGGGCGGCAGAGGAGAAGCCGCCCCGGTCCAGAACAGGCCGCTGAGGCGGCCGCCGTGAACCGTCGCGGCCTGGGCCGCGAGCCAGACCGCGGCGATAGCGAGCGCACCAAGCGCGTACCCGACGGCTCCGCGGGATGAGCCGCGCACATCGGCTCCTAGGGAATGCGCGCCGCGAGAGTTGCAGCCAGGACCACGGGGTCCTGCCCCTCCGCCACGTCCGCATAGCCGCCCAGAAACGGGCCTTTGCGGAAGAACACCATGCGTCCGAGATACTTGTCGGTCGCCTGAATCGCCTCATCCGCCACTTTGACGGGCGTTGCACCGGAGAAGCGCTGGCGGAGCTTGTTCATAACGGCCGCCGCGGAATCCGCCGATTGCTCCTTAACGATGAACGCTTTCCCGAAATCGTAACTGGCGGCGAAGCCCCGCTTGAGCTGGCTCAGGCCCAGAACGCTTTCCGGAACCAACCGGATGGAGGATTTGTCGAGCTTCTCTTCCGGAAACCATCCGATGGCGGCGGGCAGCTCGGTTGGGCCATCGATGCGCTTTTCCATGGCGAGCATGAAAGCGCGGAGGTCCGCATCGGAGGCGGGGTTGCCGGCGAGTTCGACGAAGTACTTACCCTTGGCGAAGATAGCCCTGCGCGTGAGGATCTGGCCGGAGGTGCCGACTTTCTCCAGTGGGAGCCGCGGATCGCGGTTCGAGGCGAAGATGCCCCACGCCATTTCGGGCGTGGACATCTCCGAGACGTCGAAGACGATCGTGTCGCCGCCCTTCTTGCAGTTGACGCCGTTCATCCGGACGAACTCGTAAATAAGGTAGCCCTCGGCGTTGCCGTCCATGTAATCGAACAGCGTGTCGGGAACGTAGCTGCGGGCGGGGCCTTCCTGCGCCCACCCGGGGACGAGCGAGCAGGAGGGCGCCGGGGCGGCCGCGATGGCCGCCGGGGCGCAGAATGCACAAATCGCGAACGCAAATTCCAACTTCATCCAAACAGCTCCTGTGCGCGCGCTACACGGCCAACGACATCGACGCCGTTCGGGCACCGGATGGGGCAGGTGGAGCAATCCGAGCAGCGGACTGCGCGCTGCTCATCCGGCAGCTCCAGGAAGCGCTCGCGGCCGAGCGCAAACTGGCCGTAGCCGTCGGCGTACATAGCGAAGCGCACCAGGTCGGAGGTAGGCAGGCCTTTCGAGCAGACGCCTTCGCAGCCGCCGCAGCCGCGGCAGACGAGTGGGCCGACATGCCGCAATTGAGCCGCCAGCAGTTTCTCGTCGGTGGAGCCGTATTGGGAGGTCATCGCGGTCACGTTTTGGTCGAGCTGGTCCGAATCGGTCATGCTCGGAATAGCGGTATCGATGCGCGGTGTGCGGAGCACCCACTTCAGAGCCGAGAGGAAGGCGCCGTCGCGCTTAAGCACGTCGTACTGCCTGGTGCCCGCCTTTGCGGTGCGGAATCCGCCGGCCATGACCTTCATAGCCACCAGGCCGATGCCGGCCGCTTTGGCGTCATCCAGTATCTTGTCGATGGAGCTGCCCATCGTGAAGTTGTATGAAGTGAGGATAACGTCGAAGTGCTTAAGCGCTATGCCAGCAGGGATCACGTCCTCGAACCCGCCATGCGTGCTGAACCCCGCGAAGCGGATCTTGCCGGCCTTTTTGGCGATTTCCTGCGCTTCGAGGAGTTCGGGGACGAGATCGCTGGCGTGCGTCTTGCCGTGCAGATACCAGATGTCCACGTAATCGGTGCCGAGCGTCCTCAGGCTAGTGTCGAGGTCGGTTAGGGCGGCTTCCTTGGTCCGGCCGCCGCTTTTGGTCGAAATGTAAACTTTTTGGCGTCTCGATTTGAGCGCCGCTCCCACCATGCGCTCGTTATTGCCGCCCTGGTACACGCGGGCGGTGTCGAAGTAATTGATGCCGAGGTCGGCAGCCCTTTCGATCACGCTCGCGTCGGAGGTGATCATGCAGCCGAAGGCCACTGAGGTGACCTTCATGCCGGTTTTGCCGAGGGTGCGGTAACGCAGCGAGTCCTCCAGCTTCTGCATGGAAACAGGCGCCCCGCTCTTGTTGGACGAGGTGATGTTTGCGAAGCCGGCGGCGGGCAATGCGAGCCCGGCCGCGAGGAAGTTACGGCGAGATGCTGACAAATTCGCCTCCAGTGTTGTCCGGCCCGCAGCGTGGGGTCGGCTATAATCGATACGGATCTTCCGTATTTTAGGCACGGAGCAGCTTTTGATGCCACTGGACGTATCACGCCGCAACTTCTTCAGGTCGGCCGCTGCGGCCGGCGCCGCGCTCAGCCCGCTTGCGCAGAGCGTTTTGCTCGGCCAGGAGGCGGCTGCACCCGCCACGCTTCCCGAGCCGGTCGTCAAATTGGAAAAGCGCTCGACAGTCGCCCTGGTTTCCGGAGAGAACCGCCGCCGAAACGCGCTGGAAGCGCTTACGGCGATTGACGAGCAGGTGAAACCGCTGCTTGCGCGCAAGAAATACGTTCTCATCAAGCCGAACAACGTTTCGACGAACAACCAGCTTGCGGCGACACACGCTGAGTTCATCCACGGCATCCTGGACTACCTGGGGCCGAGATTCAAAGGCCCGGTTGTAATTGCCGAGTCTTCCGCGGGCGACACGATGACCGGTTTTCGCAATTTCGGCTACGACAAGTTGGCCGAAGAGCGGAAGCCGCAGAAGATCGAGCTGGTGGACTTCAACACCGAGGCCAAGTATGAGACGATGGCGCTGCTGAGCCCGGACCTGCACGTGCAGCCGGTGCGCCTGGCCGCGCGGCTGCTCGACCCGGACGCGTTCGTCATCAACGCGGGCCCGCTCAAGACGCACAACACCGTCATTGTGACGCTTTCGGTAAAGAACATGGTGCTCGGGGCGCCCCTGCACTCGGCGCCCGGCGAGACCCCGCGCTGGAATGACAAGCGGAAGTATCACGGCGGCGTGCGCCAGACGCATTACAACATGATGCTGACGGCGCAGAAGCTGTCGCCGAACTGGGGCGTTACAGTGCTGGATGGATACGAGGGCATGGAAGGCAACGGCCCCTCTTCCGGCACTCCGGTGCCGTCGCGCCTGGCGATAGCATCAACGGACTACATCGCGGCAGACCGGATTGCGGTCGACTGCATGGGCATCAATCCGTACTGGATCGCGTATCTACAATATTGCTGGCAGGTGGGCATCGGCCAGTACGATTCCGCGAAGATCGACGTGCGCGGCGTAACTGTGGCATCGGTTCGCAAGGAATACCGGCTGCATCGCGACATCGAGCGCGAGCTGCAATGGATAGGCCCGTTGAACGAAGTGCCGCCGAAACTGGGATAGCAGGCCGGCGCGGGAGTTCTGTGGGGTTTGCAGATCGGGCCCCACAGTCAACCCTTCATTAGTTAATCCCGGCCGGCGCGCCTATGTGGTTGCAGGCGCGGAGGTTGCGGCAAATCCGCCGAACCAGGCGGCACATTTGAGCAGTCGTTCGCGATGGCGGACATACCTCAAGGGGCTCAGAGTGCTGTTACGGTGAAAGCAGAGGGGAGATGCGCGACCGCTCCGGCTGGTTTACGCGGGAACGCCTGGCCACGCTCGCGCTGCTCGCCGCGACGGCGATCGCACTGTGGGTTTCCTATGTGATCGTGCGCCCTTTCCTGCCTGCGCTGGCGTGGGCCGTAGCGCTGGCGGTTGTGGCAGACCCCATGTACTGCCGGCTGGCCGGCCGCATGCGCCCGAGTCTCGCCGCGGGACTGGCGGTAGCGGTTGTCGCCCTCGTCATCGTGGGCCCCACAGTCTTTGTGATGGAGCGGCTTATCAGGCAGGTGGCCGCGCTATCGGTCACAATCAGGGGCGGTCCGGCGAGCATCGAATGGATAGATGCGATTCGCGCCAACAGGTATCTGAGCCCGCTGATAGGCTTCATCGAAGCCCAGATCAGCCTCGATGTGCTGCTGGGACGGGCGGCCGAGGTCCTGGCGACCGTAGGCACCACGCTGGTATTGCAGTCGCTGTGGACGGGCCTTCAGATTATCATTGCGCTGTTCGTTCTTTTCTATCTGTTCCGCGACCGCCCGCTGGTGATGGAACGGATCCGCTCGCTCCTGCCGCTGTCGCGGCGCGAGGCCGACGAGATAATGCGGCGCGTGAGCGCCACCGTATACGCGGCCATTTACGGCCAGGTGGCGGTGTCCATAGTCCAGGGTGCGTTGGGTGGGCTGATCTTTGCAATTCTCGGGCTGCCGGCGCCCGTGCTGTGGGGGGTCGTCATGTTCGTTCTCGCGGTGATTCCGGTGCTGGGTGCGTTCGTTGTATGGGCGCCGGTGGCCATATACCTTGCCGGCACGGGCCAGATGGGCAAGGCGATCATACTGACGGCGTTCGGAACGTTTGTGATCGGGCTGATCGATAACCTCCTGTACCCGATCCTGGTGGGCGAGCAGCTCCGGCTGCACACGCTGCCGGTGTTCTTTGCAGTCGTCGGCGGCATATTCGTGTTCGGGCCATCCGGAATTGTCCTGGGGCCGGTGGTGCTGGCGATCACGCTCGTGCTGCTCGATTTCTGGAACAGACGCACGGCACGAGGCCGCACGGCGGAGAGAGGTTTGGGCGGCAGGGAAGGATCGTGAGCAGCCGCATCGCGGGTTATCGGCGGCCCGGCGCGGGCTGCGGGCGCGATGGAAAGCGGTTGCCGGAGCTGCGGAGCGCGATCTGGCCGCGCCGTATGGCGTCCATGGCTTCCGTGAGAATGCGGAGCGCCTCGCCTGACGCGTGGAAGCCGGTTGAATTTTCCGCCCCTACGTAATCGATGTAGAACTGCGCTTTGCGCTGGAACGAACGCGAGGCTGCGAGTTCGGAGCCGCCGGCGCCGGCATCGCGCGCCGCGCGGATATCGCCGATCAGCTCCACCAAAGCGTCCATCGCGATGTCAAGCGCGGCTGTGAAGCGCGCCTGAATGGTCTCGACACGCTGCTTCAGTTCGCCCTCGGACGAATGGTGGCAGCCCTGGCAGGCGGCGTTGATGTTCAGAAGGGGGCTGCGGACCTGGTGATCGCTCACCTTCACGGCTCCTTCGCGGCGGTAGGGCATGTGGCAGTCCGCGCAGGCGACGCCCGAGCGCGCGTGCAGCCCCTGGCTGAACATCTCGAACTCGGGGTGCTGAGCTTTGAGCACGGGAGCGCCGGTTTCGGGATGTATCCAGTCGTGGAAGCCGGCCTCGTCGTAAACGGCCAGTGCGTTCTCCAGACGCAGTCCCTTTGACCACGGGAACGTCAAGCGCTTGCCGCCGCCCTTGAAGTAGTACTCCACATGGCACTGTCCGCAAACGAAGCTGCGCATTTCCTGCGGCGAGGCGTCGCGGTTAACGTCGTAGCCTGACGCGCCCTGAGACGCCTTCAGCGCCCGCATTCCTTCGATGAACGCCGGGCGGGTGACGCGCAGGCGCATGGTCTGCGGCTCGTGGCAGTCCAGGCATGCGACCGGATGCCGGGCGAGTTTCACGGCTTCGGCGTAGGGCATGCTGTTGAGCCGGTCGAAACCGGCAAAGATGTCGCCGTTACCCAGCATGCGATAGATGGTGTAGGCGGACGTATGGCAATTGAGGCACGCGCCCGGCTGCTCGTATTCGAGCACGCGGCGGGTGTAGCGCTGGTCCTCGAGCATGTACGCATGTCCGCGCTCTTCGCGGAAATCGGTCGCGAACGCGTAGCCGGCCCATATGACCTTGAGACGGGGGTCGGCGGCGATCTTGTCCTGCGCGGTGACATTGCGCGGGTCCGCCGGAGTGGGCGCGCGCATCACGGCCAGCGAACCCCCGAAGCGCGTGGGCTGCTGTTCTTTGGTGCGCAGATATGACTCGTACTGCAACGGGAAGTTGCGTCCCCAGATTGCGGGTTCGCCGGTCGACTCGGTAATCCCGGCCACGCGGAAATAGGGCGTGCGCGATTCCTGTTTCCGCTCGAATACGTTCACCAGGAGGGCGGAAACGCCGAACGCGGCGAGGGCCGCGCCGGCGCACAGGAAAGAGAGGGTGGTCCCGTTCTTCATGCCTTCCTTTCCTCAGAGGTGGCCGACAGCGGCGTGACAACGCACGCAATCCGGCGGGGACGAGCCGTCCCGCGTCATGCGGACGCCGGCGGTCACGCCGGCGTGGCACTTCAGGCACGCCGACCGGGCGACGCGCATGCCGCGCGGAGTGATACGGAGCCGGTCCGGGAACCGGCCTGTAGAAAAAGCCAGCGAATGGAAGAAACCGTTCAGCGCCCTGGCGCCGTACTTCGCCGCCAGGCCCGGCGGCGTATGGCAGTCGTTGCAAACGGCGGCATCGTGGTGGCTGGATGCCATCCAGCTTTCGTAATGGCCGCGCATGGCATGGCAGTTGGCGCACGCGGCCGGGCGGTCCGTCAGGTACGAGAAGCCGTGCGCGTAGACAAAGGTGTAGGCGCCGAGGCCGAGCGTGGCGCCGCCGAAGGCGGCCAGCAGCAGCGGCGCGGCGAATCCCGTCCTGGCGTTCGTGTTCACGCTACTTCCCAGGATGGCCCGCCAGAGGGCGGCGAAGTTCGGGCTTTCGCGCTCCGCAGGCATAAGAGACAGTGTAGCCTCGGTTGTGGCCTTTAATGGCGTAAACGCCGGTGATTCGCAAGGCGACTTGATCGTTGTTCCACACCATATCGAGCGCCGGAACGCCGGCGGCCGGTCTCGAGCGGCTGATGTGACCGGCGCCGGTCAAACAGCCGGCCTTTACCGGACTGCTGCCGCCCGGTACGTCGTCCAGACCTGCATCGCGGCGGGGCCGCGGTTCTGGAAAGTGTAATAAGGGACGAACGTAAGATCGGCGGCGCGGCCGGGTTTGTAGCCGGATTCGCCAAGCGGCGCATACAGCGGCAACTGCGCGAACGGTTTTGCGGCGGCGAGGCCTCTGTGGCGCAGCACCACGACGCCTCCGAGCAGCTTCGGGCGGTACTCCGCAGTGAAGTCTTTCGCGCCGTCTCCCGTCAGGTTCAAGAACGTTTCGAGCACGGGCACGTCATTGGGTTGATCGGTCTGCTCCAGGATGTAGACGATGGGCCCGCGCATGATTGCGGCACGCCCCTGGTCGTCCATCACGCGCGGATGCGAAACGATCTCCCGCGGCGTCATATCAAGCGACAGGCGTACGGCCTCGCCCGGCGACCAGCGCCGGCGGATAGGAAAGTACCGGCCGCTTACGGGCGCGCCCGGGACCGGCTTACCGCCGACAGTCACCCGAGACGAACGGCTCCAACTCGGAATGCGCAAGAACAGCGTGAACTCGGCTGCGCGGGCCGGCATCACCGTGAGGTCCACAACGCCGTCCCAGGGATAGCGGGTGGACTGACTCAGGCGAAGCGGGGTGCCGTCCTCGAGCTTCCAGTTCAGTTCGCTGTTGTCGTAGAGATGCACGTAGACGCCTTCGGGGCTCGTGCCGTACATATAACCGGGCAAGGACGCGAACGTGCGCTCCAGGTTAGGCGGGCAGCAGGTGGTGCTATACCAGGGATTGCGAATACTCTTGGACGAATCCTCATCAAGTTCGAGCGGGTTGCGGTAACAGTAAAGCGTGCCCTCGAGGGACATTCCTGAGTTTATGGAGTTGTAGAGCGCGAGTTCGAGTATGTCGGCGTACTTGGATTCGCCGGTAGCCGCAAGCATGCGCCAGTTCCACATGAGGTTTGCTATGGCTGCGCAGCTTTCGGTGTAAGCTTTCGCATTCGGCAATTCGTAGGGATCTCCGAACGCTTCACCCGCCGAGCGCGAACCGGTGCCGCCTGTGATGTACATCTTGCTCGTGACAAGGTCGTTCCAGAGGCGGTCGAGAGCGGTTTTATAAGCGGGGTCTCCGGTCTCTATGTAGTAATCCGCTGCGCCGGAGCACGCGTAAGCTGCGCGCACGGCATGGCCTTCGAGGACGGTGCGCCCGGTGAACGGTTTGCCGCTGAACATATACACGAGCTGGCCGGGCCGGAGCTTAAGTCGCTCGCCGTCGCCGTGGAGGATGTACCCGGAGAGGTCGAGGTACTTGCGTTCTCCAGTGGTACGGTACAACTCGACGAGAGCCATTTCGATTTCAGGATGTCCCGACAACAACGGGTGCTTGCCCGGTCCGAAATCGCGGAGAAGATAATCGACATAGCGGATACCGCCGTCGAGCAGGCTGCGCTTGCCGGTGGCTCGATAGTACGCGATCGCCGCCTGAAGCAGATGGCCGAGGCAGTAGAGTTCGTGGCTGCGGTCCATCTCCGTCCAGCGTTTATCCCTGTTTTCGTCCTGGTAGTAAGTGTTCAGATATCCGGACGGCTCCTGCGCGGCAAGGATGTCCTTAATCAGAGCGTCCACCTTCGACTCGAGATCGGGCCGGCTGTCAGTCTGAAGCACGAATGCCGCGGCTTCAATCCACTTGTAAATATCCGAGTCCGTATAAAGAGGCCCCCGTCGCTCGACCTTTTTGCCGTGCAGCCGGCGGAAGTTGTCGACGACTCCGTTGGCTTCGAGCAACTCGAGCATGGTGGGAATGCTGTTCTCTACATTGACTTTTCGCCGTCCCGACCAGAAGCCCTCGCCGATCCGCACGGCAGAGACCGGGACGTTGTGTACCTTCGCGTGCGGGGATTTCTCCAAATTGAGGATAAAAGCGGCTGGATGCCCGGCGGCGCCGAGCGATGCAGACGCAAGCAGCGTCAGGAAGGAGATCGGAAAAATGGACCGCATCAGCCTGTGCCTCCAGGTCTCGAATCGTAGCACAGGCTGCGCCGTGCGCCGGAACGCAGGCTGGCCGGCGGCCGGAGCGTGCGCGCATCAGGACGCTCTGAGGTTCTTTTCGGCAACCGCAATCAGCGGCTGAACCTCCGGAGCGAGCCGGACGACCTCGGCGCGAATCTCATCCCATACTTTCTGATCGGGATGGACCCCGTCAGGCGGCGTCTTGCCCAGCGTGCGCGCAATCAGAGCCGACAGACCTATCACCGCGAACGCGGACGCGAAGTAATCAATGATCGGGAGCAGCCACGGAACAGTGGATGCGGGCCAGTGGGCGGCGGGCAGAAGCCCCGGCCGGTATGCCAGAGTCAGCGCGAACGCCACCCAATGGCTGATGCAGTACTGACATGAAACGCCCTCACCGAAGAAGTCGCTGCGCGCTTTCACCCATCTTCGCAGCGGTCGGAACACACGCGCCCGGGCGATGGTGGTGGACACCGTCCACACCGTCACGCTCAGCACAACCCATTCGAAGAGAGCGTGAACGAGGTTGCCTTCCATGCAGGCAGTTTGCCTCCGGGGGACATTCCCTTCCGCTACGCCCAGGTGGTTTTGGGCAGCTTTACCTTCCGCTCCTCCAGTTGTTCCGGACCATGAACGCGGATAATGGCTTCGTCTCCGTAGATCTCGATCTCCGGCACCTGGGCGGTATCGGGCCGGTTCTCTTCTGTACGGGTAAGTGTTTCTTTCATATCGTCTCCCCTCCCATCGAATGCCGGCCGCGCCATGGAGCGCTTTCGGATTCGATTGTCCGCACACAATGGATGCACGCGCTGTGCCATTCGCAAGATCGGCGCTATGCCATTCGAGCGGGAAGGGTAACGAGCGCCTCGGACCAACACCGCTGAGGTGGCGGTGTGACCCTTTGTAAAAATTACGAGCCGGAGGCTGGTGTACCGAACGTGCCGGCGCATCCGCCTCCGGCGGCGGGAATGCGGGCGGGCGAACACGCATCTGCAACGATGTGTCCGGCGGCGGCGCGTTCTGCTATGGCCTCGGGGCGCCTCCGCGGCGCTCGCGCCCGAGCGTTCCCGCCGCGAACAGGCCAATGCCCATCAGCAGAAACGAAACAGGCTCCGGAGTGGCGACGCCGCCGGCGCTGCCGCCAGTGACGTCTCCCGGGCCCGAGGACACCGCGCCTCCCGCGACGGCACCCCCTCCAGTCCCGGCTCCCGCGCATCCTCTACAGGCCGCCTGACGCCCGTATTTTGCGGCTGTCAAGTACGCGAGATCGGGATCGAGCGCCGCGGAATAATCGCCGGGCTCGTAATTGCGCGAGCCGCCCAACGCGGGCTGTATGTAGCTGCCATCAGATACTGCCGGATTCAGCGTGAGTTGCTCATTGGTGCTGTAGACGGCGCTTGAACCCAGAGCGGAACCGATCGGGGTCACTACCCTGTTAGTAGCTACACTCCCGGACTTAGCGGCTAGAGGAGTAGTGCGGTCATAGTAAATACTACTGAATACATGATCTGCCTGCGGCTCCATCGTTGCGGCGCGAACCACGCCGAGCGTTGAGGCCGAAGCGAGTACGATCAGGAATACCGCTTGCATGTGTCTCCTTCACGGATTGTGAGCGGCGGCGGCAGGAGAGATAGGATTGAGTAAGGACTACCTGCTTTAGAACTGCCGTCCACAGCCAGGGGGGTACGGCCTGATTCCACTGTAGTCAGGCCCGGACGCGCGGCGCAAACAGTTTAATACTCCCAAGCACTTCAGAGCGCCTTCCGGAGTACCGAAGAGCTGTGTAAGTACTGTCTATAAGTAAACGGAACATGAAACAGCCGTAGAGCGGCCGGCGCGGCGGGCCTTCGGCCGGCTGCACCCGGTCCGGCGCGCCGCGTCATCTGGAAACTTCTCCCCGGACGCAATCAGACGCGCGGCGATGAAAACTAACGGCGTGTTGGCCCAACCACATGCGCGACGGCCGCTCCGAGGCAGAAGCGTTGAGTTCATCCGGGAGGTTCCGTCCGGGCTGAGAATGCTCTACATTGGGGTTAACGCACTTTATCGAAGAGGGGCGATGCGCAATAAAGTCACCGCGCATGGCGGGCGGGGAGCCGCGCCGCAGGCGGAGCCGCCGGCGCAAGCCGGCCTGAAGGATCTGCCGGCCGACGAGGTGATGAAGCGGCTCCACACCTCCAGGGACGGCTTGAGCACACAAGAGGCCGAAGCTCGAATCCAGAAATACGGACGCAACGAGCTGGTAGAAGAGGGAGAAAGCCCTCTCCTCATGTTCCTCTCGTATTTCCGCGGGACCATTCCGTTCATGATCATCGCGGCAGCGGCGGTCTCGGCCGTGCTGCATCATTATCCGACGCTCATCATCATCCTGGTCCTTCTGTTTCTCAACGCCGTCGTCGGGTTCCGGGAGGAGCGCCAGGCCGGTAATGCCATCGAGGCGCTGAAGAAGGAACTCGCGGTTCAGGCAACCGTTAAAAGAGACGGCAAGTGGACGGACCTCAAGGCGGCCGGGATCGTTCCCGGCGATATCATCCGTCTGCGCATAGGCAACGTCATTCCCGCCGACGCAAAACTGCTCGAAGGGGACCCTGTTCAGGTCGACCAGGCTGCGCTCACCGGCGAATCGCTGCCGGTTGAGCGGAAGCCGGGCGACGCCGTGTTTTCGGGATCCATTCTCAAGCAGGGTGAAATTGACGCCGTTGTGTACGCAACAGGAACAGCGACCTTCTACGGAAAGACCGCGCAGCTTGTGCAATCGGCCAAGACCAAGAGCCACCTGCAACTGGCGATCATGAAGATCGCCGATTATCTGTTGCTGATCGCGGTCATTCTGGCGGTGCTCATCATAGCCGTGGCGCTTGCGCGGGGCGAGTCATTCCTCGCCGTACTTCAGTTCATTCTCGTGCTCATCGTTGCCGCCGTGCCTGTCGCAATGCCCGCGGTTCTCTCGGTGACGATGGCGCTGGGCGCGCGCAAGCTGGCCGAGCAGAAGGCGATCGTCACGAAGCTTTCGTCAATCGAGGAAGTTGCCGGAATAGACGTGTTGTGCACGGACAAAACCGGCACTCTCACACAGGCCAGACTCACCGTGGGCGACCCGTTTACCGTCGAGGGGGTCTCAGCCGGGGAGGTGATGCTCGATGCCGCGCTAGCCTCGCGGGAGGAGGACAGGGACCCGATCGACCTTGCCATCATCGCCGGGGTGAAGGACGAGGACGCGCTGAAGTCCTGGCAGGTGATCCACTTCATGCCCTTTGATCCCGTCCGCAAACGCACCGAGGCTTCCGTGAAGAGGGCGGATGGCAAGGAGATGAAGGTCACCAAGGGCGCGCCGCAGATCATCATGCAACTCGATCCCAACCTGCCGAAGGACGCCGTCGAGAAAGCCGTGGACGAGTTTGCGCAGCGCGGTTTCCGCTCGCTCGGCGTGGCGCGCAGCGAGGACGGGGACAGATGGAAATTCCTCGGAATAATCCCGCTTTCGGATCCGTTGCGCGAAGACACCAAACCGACAATCGAGGCCGTCCGTAAACTGGGGCTCAAGATAAAGATGCTCACCGGCGACCAGATGGCCATCGCGAAAGAAATAGCGCGCCAACTGGGTCTGGGGACGAACATTCTGGATGCCGGCAAACTCGGCGAAGCGAAGCAGCACGAGTCGGGGCAGGTGGCCGACGCCATCGAAAACGCCGATGGTTTCGCGCAGGTGTTTCCGGAACACAAGTACCACATCGTTGAGGTATTGCAGCAACGCGGTCACATAGTCGGGATGACGGGAGATGGCGTTAACGATGCCCCGGCGCTCAAGAAAGCCGACGCCGGCATAGCGGTTTCAGGCGCCACCGACGCCGCCCGCAGCGCCGCCAGCATTGCGCTGTTGAATCCCGGACTGTCGGTCATCATTGACGCCGTGCGGGAGAGCCGGCGCATTTTCGAGCGCATGTTGAGCTACGCCGTTTACCGCATCGCGGAGACAGTGGCTCTGCTAGGTTTCATCACCGTCACCATCGTCGCGTTTCACTTTTACCCCGTCACGCCGATAATGATCGTGTTTCTCGCGATACTGAACGACGGCTCAATTTTGTCCATCGCATACGACAACACCCGGTCGGCTCCGGAGCCGCAGCGCTGGAACATGCATTTCGTAATGGGCGTCGCCGGAATGCTGGGCGGCTACGCGATCCTGCGCTCGCTGGGAGTTTACGCGATTGCCATGCACGTCCTCCGCGCCAGCCCGGATGCGGCCAGGACGATGATTTATCTGAACCTCTCGGTCGGCGGCATTCTCACATTGTATGCAGCGCGTACACGGGGGCCATTCTGGTCCGTGGCGCCCGCGAAGATACTATTCGGCGTGACGTTGAGCGCGCAGGTGATTGCCACGCTGATCTCGGTATTCGGTTTCATGGTTTCCCGGATAGACTGGATGCACGCAGGCCTGATCTGGGCGTACTGCCTGGTGCTGTTTCTGGTCCAGGATTGGGTAAAACATTGGGCGCGCCGGATATTTTCCGCGGAACACTCCGGCTATTTCGGCCGTCATGCACATGACACGGTGCGCACATGAGCAATCCTGCTTACACCAGTTTGCCTTCCGAGACTCAGCGTGAGGACGCGCTCACCGAACTGGCATTGGACCTGCGCTGGACTTGGAACCGGTCCTCCGCCGAACTCTGGGGACGCCTCGATCCCGAGTTGTGGGAACTCACGCAGAATCCGTGGGTCGTCTTGCAGACCGTCTCGCGGGAGCGGTTGCGGGCTGTATCCGACGAACCCGATTTCCGGCGCAGAGTGGATGAGATCCTGGCCGAGAAGCGGGAAGCGGAGCAATCCGAGGGATGGTTCGGCAAGGCTCATCCCGATTCGCCGCTGAAGCTTGCCGCTTATTTCAGCATGGAGTACATGCTCAGTGAGGCTTTGCCGATATACTCCGGCGGCCTCGGGAACGTCGCCGGCGATCAACTGAAGGCCGCAAGCGACCTGGATGTTCCGGTAGTCGGAATCGGGCTTCTGTACCAGCAAGGGTATTTCCGTCAGGAAATCGATGCGTACGGCAACCAGCAGGCCCTGTACCCGTTCAACGATCCCGGCCAACTGCCCATACGGCCTCTCAGGGAACCGAATGGGGAGTGGCTGCGCATCTCCATCGCACTGCCGGGGCTCGACCTTTGGCTGCGAACCTGGGAAGTCCAGGTAGGCCGCAGGCGGCTGTACTTACTCGATTCCAACGATGCCGCGAATCCACCCGCCTACCGCGGAATTACGAGCGAACTCTACGGCGGCGGACCGGACCTGCGCATCCGCCAGGAGATCGTCCTTGGGATCGGCGGCTGGCGCCTGCTCGGCGCGCTCGGTTTGCGGCCGGAGGTTTGTCATCTTAACGAGGGGCACGCGGCTTTCGTTGTTCTCGAACGCGCGCGGACTTATATGCTCGAGACGGGGAGCAGCTTCGATGCCGCGCTCGCGGTGACCCGCGCCGGGAACGTGTTCACCACACACACTCCGGTTGACGCCGGCTTCGACAGGTTCGTTCCGGAACTTGTCGAGCGCTATCTCACGGACTACGCCGGCGCGCTTGGCATTTCAATGCGCGACCTGCTCGCGCTCGGGCGTCTCGACCGCAACAGCAACAGCGAGCCTTTCAATATGGCCTATCTTGCCATGCGCGGCTGCAACCGTGTAAACGGCGTCAGCCGCCTGCACGGGCACGTGAGCCGCCGCATTTTCCAGCCGCTTTATCCGCGATGGCCGGCGTGCGAGGTCCCGGTGGGGCACGTAACCAACGGAGTTCACGTCCCGACGTGGCAGTCGGATCAGGCCGCCGCGCTTTGGGAAACGGCGTGCGGGGAGCAGTGTTGGAAAGTGAACCATCCGGATGCCGCTTCCGACTTCCGCCTCGTAAGTGACGAGCAACTCTGGGAGCTTCGGAACAAAGCGCGCCGCGGGCTGGTCGAGTACGCTCGCAAACGTCTCGCGCGGCAACGCGCCGGGCAGGGGGCTTCGCCCAGGCAGATCGCGCAGGCCGGCCGCGTGCTGGACTTCGACACCTTGACGCTGGGCTTCGCGCGGCGCTTCGCCGCTTACAAGCGCCCCAACCTTTTGCTCAGCGATCCCGACCGCCTCATCCGCCTGCTTACCGACGCGCGCCGTCCCGTTCAGCTCGTGGTGGCGGGAAAGGCGCACCCCCAGGACGAGTACGGCCAGCAACTCATTCGCGAGTGGCACGATTTCCTCCGCCGGCCTGAAGCGGGTTCGCGAATCGTGTTTCTCAGCGATTACGATATGCTGCTCACGCAGCAGCTTGTCCAGTCTGTGGATGTATGGATAAATACGCCGCGCCGCCCCTGGGAGGCCAGCGGGACCAGCGGGATGAAAACGCTCGTCAACGGCGGTCTGAATCTGTCGGAACTTGACGGCTGGTGGGCCGAGGCGTACACGCCCGATGTCGGCTGGGCGCTGGGAGACGGCAAAGAGCATGGCGCGGATCCGGCTTGGGATCGCGCCGAGGCGGACGCTCTTTATTCACTCATCGAGCACGAAATCGCTCCCCTGTTCTATGCACGCGATGAGAGGGGCATCCCGCGCGGATGGCTCGCGAAAATGCGGGATAGCATGGTGCGGCTTACGCCGCGGTTTTCCGCCGCGCGCGCCGTGCGCCAGTACACCGAAGAACACTATCTGCCCGCAGCGGCGGCCTACGCCGTGCGTTCGGCCGCCGGCGGCAGAATGGGCGGCGAACTTGTAGCCTGGCGCCGCGCGCTCACGCAGAAGTGGACGCACCTGCGTTTCGGCGACGTGAAAGTGCAGCCGCGCGGCGCCAGCTACGTCTTCGAGGCGGAAGTGTATCTGGACGAGGTTGCGCCCGATGACGTGCGCGTCGAGCTCTACGCGGAGGCCCGCGGCGGGGGCGATCCTGTGCGGGTGCCCATGACTCGCGGCGAGGCGTACGTCGGCTCGGCCGGCGGGTGCCTGTACACCGCGACGGCGCCGGCTGACCGTCCTGCTGACGATTACACCGCTCGCATCGTTCCGTACCGCGACGGCGCTGTCGTGCCGCTGGAGACGGCGCTGATTCTCTGGCAGCGGTGATGCCCGCCGTCACTCCAGGCAAGCTTCGATCAGGCGTGGGCCAGGCTCCTCCATAGCTCTGCGGAATTGCGCGATGAACTCATCCGCGGTTGTGGCGCGTGAAGAAGCCACACCCTGCGCTTCGCCCAGCTTCACGAAATCCAGGTCCGGCGCGCCGATGTTCATCATCTGCCGCGAACGTGCCCCGGCGCCCCCGCCTCCCGTCCGCTTCATCTCGATCTCGAGAATCCGGTAGCGCCGGTTTGCGAGAATCACAGTGATCACGTCGAGCCGTTCGCGCGCCATCGTCCACAACGCCTGAATCGTGTACATCGCGCTGCCGTCCGCTTCCAGAGCCAGCACCTTGCGATCCGGGCGCGCGAGCGCCGCTCCGGTGGCCAGCGGCAGCCCCACGCCGATCGAGCCCCCGGTTACGGCCAGCGCCGAGTGCCGCGGCGCGGCCAGCCACGGCCAGATGCGCTCGCCCGACGAGATTGCCTCGTCGGAGATGATTGCGCCGTCGGGCAGCAGCGCGCCTACCGTGCGGCCGATCGCTTCCGGCGTAAGCGGCGCGCCGCGCGGCAGTTCCGGCCTCTGAGCCGGCGCCGGTGCGACAGCGGGATAATCGTCCGCGAGTTCCTCGAGCGCCGCGGTTCCATCCTCCGCTTCGGAAGCAAGCAGGTGCAATTCGCAATCTTCGGGCGCGACCGTGCTGCGCCGGCCCGGATACCCGAAGAACGACACCGGCTGCTTCGTCTCCACCAATATCAAGTCCTGCAATCCGGCCAGGGCCTCCTCCGCCGGCTCGGGGAAATAGGGAATGCGCACCGGCTCGAACAGGCCTCCGCCGCGTTCGGAGCGCGCAGCGAACCGGTTCGTGAACACGCGGGCGCCTGTTCCCGCCGCGATGCGGGCCGCCGCGGCGAGCCCGCGCTCGCGCACGGCGGTTCCGTCGATCAGCAGTCCTACCCGCCGCCCCGAGCGCAGAATCTTCCTGGCCCCGGCCACGCGTGCGCCGTCCGGGCGCTCGCGTTCCGGCTTTTGCGAATCCGCCGGCGGCGTCTTGTCTTCAACTTGAGACCACGAGTGATCCGCCGGGACTATGAGCGTCGCAACCTGTCCCGGAGGGCCGAAGGCGGCCCGCACCGCGCGCCTCGCGGCCTCACACATTTCTTCCGGAGCCGCCACCGTCTCGATGTATCCCGAAACGGGTTCCGCAAACGCGGCCACGTCGGCCGTGAGCGGCGCGTCGTACAGCAGATGGCCGGTTGTGTGCTCGCCTACGATGGCAACCACCGGCGAGCGTGCTTTTCGCGCATTGTGCAAGTTAGCGAGCCCGTTTCCGAGTCCGGGACCGAGGTGAAACAGCGCCGCCGCCGGACGGTCCAGCATGCGCGCGTATCCGTCCGCTGCGCCCGCGCAGACTCCCTCGAAGAGGCACAGAACGCTCCGCATCTCAGGCACGCGGTCCAGCGCCGCCACAAACTGCATTTCCGATGTGCCCGGGTTCATAACGCACAGGTTCACACCCTGCGCAAGCAGCGTTCGGAGAAGACACTCGGCCCCGTTCATTCTTTCATTCTCCCGAAGTAATCCGCACCAGGCGCGGGTGAGATGGCGGCGACACCGGATGTGCCCGCGCAAAGCGAGTATAGAACAGCCCGCGGCGAAGATGTTCCGAATCCGGCGGCATTTTGCGTTGCGGGGCCGCCCGTAATCCGTCGTTAGCGGACGACCGCACGCGGAAATCGGCCGGCTGAGGTGCCACGAGCGGTTCGGGTGGACGATCTTCGGGCGGGTGTTAGCCAAATCGATGGATTT